>BNJV01001022.1_pt1 | contig 59521 bp, 86 predicted proteins | sample 8540591 | NCBI WGS metagenome assembly BNJV01 (sample SAMD00202457, study PRJDB9452) | human saliva metagenome | host: Homo sapiens | reverse complement strand
TATTTTCCGTTTCTGTTCATTGCTGTTCAGAGAAGCCTTATTCTGTCTGGCTTTTTTTAATGTTCTGAATCCGTTTGTGCTCGTTTCAGACCGTTCCAGACGTTAGCTGATCGGGCGTTCATTTTAGCAGGATTTTAGAAATTTCTAACTTTGGCGGCAATTCCTTTTTCCGAACAGACGCCATTTTTAGCAGAAATCCTATGTATCGATGGCCGGCAGAGAGGGTAGTCAAATCTTTTATAGACTGCCAGATGTGTCTTGAAAAACCACCTTTTGGCGATTTATAGTGATCACCATACTGCCTCTTGCATCTGCGCCGCTTTTACTTTTTTTCATTCTTTACAGCGCCGTTTGCTTTACTTTTTATCCCCGTTTGAGATAGGATAAAATAAAGCATTTGAAGGAGCTAAAAAGCCATGTACAACTACGATAGATTGGAAAAAAACAGCTGGCCGGGAAAGGCATTTCCAGAACTGCCCTTGGCCGGGAACTGGGGATTTCCTCCAGGACAATGGCCCGGATTGGAAAAGGGCGAAAAAGCTCTCCCGGATCACCCTGCAGAAAATAGCAGATTACCTGTCCTGCGAGCCTTCTGATCTGTACCGGGTCATTTCGAATAACCCGATCCTCCAGCAGCTCCGGGATGAAAAAAAGAAGTGAAAGATCTCCGGCGGCCTCTACCATGAACTTCAGGTCCGCATGACGTATAACTCCAACCACATGGAAGGCAGCACGCTTTCCGAGGAGCAGACCCGCCTGATCTTTGAGACAAATACCATCAATGTCGGCGATGGCGTTCCGGTAGACGATATCCTGGAGACTGTTCACCATTTCCGAGCGATCGATTATGTAATAGACGTGGCGGATGAAGAGCTAACAGAAGAGATTATCAAACATCTGCATTACATTCTGAAGCATGATACAAAGGACGCTTCCCTTCCCTGGTTCGCTGTAGGCGATTATAAACGGCGTGGAAACGTGGTCGGCGGCAGAGAGACTGCACGACCGACAGATGTTCCGGCAAAGATCGCCGCCCTGCTCTCCGAATATAACAAAAAACAGCCTGTCACCATCGAAGATATCATTACCTTCCATTCCGACTTTGAGCATATCCATCCCTTCCAGGACGGAAACGGCAGGGTCGGCCGGCTGATTGCGCTGAAGGAATGCCTGCATCACAGCCTTGTCCCGTTCATCATCGAAGATGCGAAGAAAGCTTTCTACTACCGGGGCTTATCTGAATGGGAAAACGAAAGAGGATACCTCATCGATACCTGCCTAGACGGACAGGATACATTCCGACGTCTTCTGCAGAAATTTGATATTCCGGATATGTAAAAGGGCCTGCCTGACGTCATCAAAGGCGTTTGCAAGCCCCTCTTCAAAGGAGCTCATGAAATCTGTTATGAAATGGAATTGGCCAGTGCTTTCAGAAGGTTGGCCATTTCCGGATTGGCCAGGATCTTTGCAAGTGTGACCGGGTCAATGCCGGTCGGCGCTGCCGCCGGCTCTTCCTTCTTTACCTCCTCCTGCGGTACACCCTCCGCACCATGTCCGCTGTAAAATGCCTGCTCGAAGAGCTCTGCATTGGACCGGCGGTCTTCGTCCAGGATGTGCGAGTACTGGCCTGTGACCATCTTCGCCTGCGCATGTCCGAAGTCTCCCTGCACAGATTTCACGTCGCCGCCGTTCAGTTTCAGCTTATAGGTAATGCTGGAATGACTCAGACTGTGAAAGACGACTTTGGGGAGATCATGCTTTTCGATCAGGTCATGGAACATCGCGTTGATTCGGGAAGCCTCCATCGGCATTCCGAAGTGACCCGGAAGTACAAGGCCATAATCCCGGTACTCGTCGCCCAGAGCTTCCTTTGCCATATCCTGTCCGGAACGCCAGCTGATCAGCATCTCAGCCACCGTTTTTGGAAGAAAGATCTTACGCGTACTGGTCTCTGTCTTTGGTTTCTCCAGGACAAGAACTGTCGAAGCCCCGGCTTTCTGCTCCGGAAATGTCAGAAGGACATCCTTCCTATTGTGTCAAACCCAAGAATCAAGTAATTCCAAGGGGTTGACGCGTATCCAATGACAAATCCCAAATTCTATTCCTTGATATCAGTCGGCTGCTCAATCACACAGGCGACCTGGACGCGGGGCAGCAGCTTTTTCTGACAAATCTCCTGCTGATCTCCTCCAGAAAAACCTGATGCTCTCAGGCCGGTCGTTTCATACCTCGCCAAAGAGTGCCCGTGGACGCATTATGGCTTATCTGGATTCCCTTGCGCTGCAAAAAGGATGCCGAGAATTCGACATCCCGTTTGATCGCCAGCAAATGGCGGACTACCTGAATCTGGAACGAACCGCCTTGTCAAAGGAACTTGGCCGCATGAAAAAAGATGGACTGATACTCTACGCAAAGAATCATTTCACGATTCTTTAGTTGGTGAAACGGACTCCTTTTATGGGGTTGCATCCGAAGAAAAAGCCCAGCGTGTGACTTACTCACAGTGAGTAAGAAACAGGCTGGGCAACGCTTATTTTTTATGTTTTGTTTGGTCAATTCCCTGCGCAGTGATAGTCTGCGCAATGATTATGGCCGCAATCGCTGCCGTGGTGCTCATGGTGATCGCAGCGGGCCTTCGGATCATAATCCAGCATTCCGGCAGCAAGCGCCTTTGCCGCTTTATCAGCCGATCCCTGTACGCCGGCATAAAGCTTGATCCCGGCATCTGCCAGAGCCATCTGTGCGCCCATGCCGATGCCGCCGCAAATCAAAGCATCAACTTTGGCGGCATTCAGAAATCCTGCCAGTGCGCCATGGCCGCTGCCGTTGGTGTCAACAACCTGTTCTCCTGTGATTTTTCCGTCCTCAACGTCATACAGCTTGAACTGCTCGGAATGTCCGAAATGCTGGAAAATCTCTCCGTTTTCATAAGTGACGGCGATTCTCATTGTGTTGATTTCTTTCTCCATTATTGTTTGATTGAGTTCGACCGGCGCAAATTCACAGCGACCGCCTGCAATCAACAGCCTCTTCCCGTGGACGAGCGCGTCAGCGACCTTTTTCTGGCGCTCTCGTAAATCGCCGTGACTGTGGTTCGCGCGACATTCTTTTGGGCAGCACAGGTTTCCTGCGTCATGCCCTCATCGTCCAGAAGCCGCAATGATTCATACTCGTCCACCATCATCCGGACAATTTTGGATGCTTCTGTGGCATCAGGGGAAAAAGCTGCGATAGACCGGCATTTGTTCAATTCGACGGCATCTTACGGGTCTTGGCATAGCTGCTCCTTTCTGACTTATGTCAATAACGATTTAGAAAAACCCGAATGCCCTGCATTATACTGACATTCGGGTATAAATCATAACAGTGGTGTTAGGCCTTACCGAACTTCTTGCCTTTCTTGCACCTCGGACAGTGCCAGTCTTCAGGCAAATCCTCAAACTTCGTCCTGGCGGGGATGCCGTGGTCGGGGTCGCCAACTGCTGGGTCGTACACATAGCCGCAGATTGAGCAGACATACTTGCCGGTGCCCTCGTCGTAGTCGAAATCATCCTCATCCGGCAAGACGATCTTTGTCAGATGGTCAAGATGCCCTGAACAATCGTGGTTACTACCCCATCAAAATCTTGTTTTTTTACTTCCTGCGGGGATGTCGGCGAGGAAGGAGAAATAGGCATCCATCACGCTCTCCCAGAAGTCGGTCTCATGACCGCCGTCGGCCTCAACATACTCTAAGCTAATCCCCAGTGCTTTCATGGCCTCGGCAAAGTCTCTGCCCTGCGTGTAGACCAGCGTGTCTTGTCTACCAACTGTCAGGAACAGCTTCGGGAGGGCAGCTTTGTCCTCCGCGTTCTTTGCCAGGAATTCGGGATTCAAATCGGAGCTGTGGAATGTTTCTTCACTGCCAAAATAGTTGTCCATCTGGGCCTGTGTAAAAACCGGCCATTGGGACCTCGTGCATCATGCGGTAAGGATCGATGGCGGGGCTCATGACGGCGATCTTGCCGAAGACGTCTCTTTTTCATCAGACCGTTGCGCAGCGCGCCGTAGCCTCCCATGGAGATGCCACCGAGGAAAGTGTCCTCGCGCTTGTCGGAGAGGGGCAGCAGATTGCGAGTGATCTCGACGAGCTCCGTGTTCACAAAGGTCGCATAGTTGGCCAGACGCTCCGGATGATCCACATAGAAGGAATTGTCGCCATCGGGCATGACAATGGCCAGCTTCTTGATCTCGCTCTGGCGGCGGAAGGGCAAGTAGGTCAGCATTTCCTCGGCGCTGCTTCCAAATCCGTTAAGAAAAATACAGTGTCTTGTATGGCTGCGGGACAACAGTGCCGGAAAGACCGTCGTTCGGAAGAAAAATGTGCAGTTTTACAGCGCGCATCAGCACCATGGATTTGTACTGCATAGTCAGGTACATTTTTTTGCTGCATCTCCTTTTTTTATTCTTTTAGTAGGGCAAGTCCGATCGTTTTGATCCCTGCCGTTTACGCCGTCAAAAAAAGCCACTGAGCTGGGGGTAACGCCGTCCACGGTGTTCTCAGTAAAGGTCGGATGCGTCAGGGGTCATGTGCTGGCTCCCGGCGCTGAGGGCATCCGGGAAGTCATGATAGTAAAAGCCGAAGTTCAGATTCAGGCTGCTAAGGCGCTTATACTGTTCATAGAATCGTTCCGGGAGCGTTTCAAGGTATTCCTCGCGCACAGTGAAGGCTCCTCCGTCCATATAGCTCTGGTACTGGGCCATGGCCGCATCCCGCCGCCCGGTGATATACAGGCAGCGCAGGCCGGGACGCGTTTTGGATAAGCGCTCATACCAGTCGGAGACGATATCCCGGCTGTGAAGGCAATCAGAGAGGTATGCCGGGACTTGCCAGACTTTCTCGGCAATACCCCTCCAGTCGCCGCACTCCATCAGCGCACTGTCGGTACAGAGTGTTACATCCTTGCACTCGGGATAAGAGCGTAGCACCTCGTCGGCAACACCAGGTACGGAGAAGCCGCCCGCGCTCTCGCCGCAGAGCAGAAGCCTTGACGGCTCCGGGAACTGCTCCTTGAAAACAGCCATACAGGCACGGAGGTTTTTGAGCCCCTCGCAGCGCACAGCGACTTCTTTCCCGTTCTCATCTGTCACGGTGAAGTCATGGGCGCCAAGATGCAGATCCCCGGTGCTGTAGTTCACCATACCGATGTTCCAGTCCCGGAAGGGGTTATCCTCCAGGGCGGAGAGAATACCGTTGTTCTCCCGCAGGCAGAAAAACCAGTAATCGTTGTCAGGGTCAACTTCCTCGGTGTAGAGACAGGGTTTACCGGAAAAAGCCGTTTCAATGGTTGAGGGCAGCAAAGCCGTCCTCTCATTCCACAGGAGCCCTCCACCAATCATAAAGATGATAGTATTATCTGATGTGCCGCGTTTGAGATAGCAGCAGTAGGAACTGCCCAGTACGCCGGAGCAGTCCGGAAGTTCCACCTTGTGCCAAAGGCCGGGGACCGCTCTGCCATTCTCCATTGGGCGGAAGGGCGCTTTCTTTAAAAGCGCCTCCTCAACCTGGCGGCGATATTCCGGCGTGTCCATGTTCAAGCCTTCCTGGCCGCGCTGCGACGCTCGGAGAGTTCGGCCTGAATGGCCGGGAAGCGTTTATCCAGATCATATCTGAGCATCAGCAAACCGGAAATGAGGCAGAAGACAGCGGGGAGGTAGTTGAAACTCAGGTTCACGCCGGCAATCGCCCTGGCCGTCTGGACAGCGGCGTTGGGATCATAGCCAAAGAGCTGATTGATCCAGCCGATAATCACGACACCCAGGCCGTTGGCGAGCTTGGTCGCCACTGTCATGGCGGCAAAGCCGACGCCCTCGGACTTCTGACCGGTCATCCACTCGCCGTAGTCGATGGTGTCAGCAACCAGGCCATAAAGCACCGCTCCAGCCATACCGGCACCGATACCGCGCATTGCAGCACCGACGAGAAAGATGGGATAATTGGAAACAAACATGCCGGAGAGGAGCGAGCCGCCTGCCAGGACAAACAGGCCGTACATACAGAGGTCCCGTTTGTGGATCTTCTTCATCAGCATGGCAGAGACAATCAGCGCGACCATCTGAGCGACGGAAACGGTATTGGCAATGGAGGCGTAGTATTTGGTGTCACCCAGGGCGGCTTTGGCAAAGTACATACCTCCGCTTCCCAGGAGCGCGGTACTGAGCAGCGCGCTGAATACGACCGCGATGGTGATCAGCCAGTACTTGTTTTTGAATAGCCCCTGCATTTCCAGCCTGGTGTCCACTTTTTCGTGGTCGGCATACTCGTTGTTCTGGCCGGTTCGCTCTTTCGTGCCAAAGAAGCAGAGCAGATGCAGCAGGCAGCCGATCACGGCATAAACCGCAATAACAATGATCCACGCCCGCTGATCGCCGCCGAGCGCTTTCGTAGCCGCATCCACTGTGGACTGGACGCCCATTGTGCCGATGACAGCGCCAAACATAACAAACACGCCCAGAATGCCGCGCTCGACCGGGTTGGCGGTCAGGTTGGAGGTCATGGCATTATAAGGAACATAGAGAGCGGTGAGGCAGATGGAGTTGCAGAGATTATAGGTTATGGCGACGTAGACATACTTGATGATTTCGCTGGTGTGAGACGGAACGGTCATCATCAAAATGCCGCTGATGGCAAAGGGTACACACATGCGCAGCACCCAGATTCTGGCGCGCCCATGCTTGGAGTGAGTGCGGTCAACGATCATGCCCATGAAGACGTCGGTGACACCGTCAAACAGCCTGGAAACCAGCATGATGGTGCCGATGATGCCGGAGTTCAGACCAAGCACGTCGGTATAATAGAAGAGAATGAAGGAAGCGATAATCGTGTTGATAAGCGCCGTCCCGGCATTACCAAGCATATAGACCGTGCGTTCTACCACACCGAGGCTTGCGTTGGGATCATTGGTTTTGGTAAGCAGCTTCATGACTATAACCCAATCTTTCTGCGAAAGATTACCGATGGGGTTATGAAACGCGGCCCCAGACGTCTTTCGCGTTACTATTTTTCCAGTTATCGTGTATCTTTCCAGTTATCGTGTATCTGCAGGTTGTCGGCATACTACAGAACACGAGGATGTGAGTGGTGGGGCCGTAATAGCGGCGCCACCGCATGACTATATGTTGTCGGCTGCCTGTAAACTTATCTCTTCCGAAGTCGACTCAATCTCGCCGGACAGCCAGTCCCTGCCGACCCTGTAATCTGTTAACAGGAGGGACTCCATGTTCAAAATCTTCTACAAGAACTGCTGTGGGCTTGATGTCCACAAAACCTGGATCTATGCCTGTATCGGTATCACTGATACCGCCGGGATTACCTCGTATCATGAAGCCCGCTTCTCCTCGTTCTCCAGAGGATTGCGTGGATTAGCTGGATGGCTTCAGAAGTATGAGTTTAAACTCGTCTGCATGGAATCTACCGGTCCAATGACAGCTATCACGATCCTCTCAGAGATCGGTAGCGATATGTCGGTATTTCCCCTCCTCTAAGAACCTTATATCATGGGCCGGCTGTTGTCCACGAAATGATCAGAGTGCAAAGCATGTGAAATCCACACGGATCTCCCGCGCAGGAGCATGGATCAAACCGCTCCTTGTACAGATTTCAAATGCGCTCATCCACTCTAAAAAATACCCTGAATTCAGCGAGCGTTATCGTCGAATCAAAGCACGCCGCGGACACAGAAAAGCGATCATTGATCCGTTGATAAGAAGAAAACGATGTCAACGGCAGAAGCTATAAAGCTTCTTAAATCCCGCGGCTACATCATCAAGGATTCACCGGATGATCCGTTAACCGCATAGTACGGAAACCACTCATAATTTCTCGATTGGCTACCTCAGATGGCTTTATTTGCATGCTTAAATTTATTGGCGTCCCTCTTTACTTTTGTTTCAAACTTCAGCTCACCATTTTTCATTTACTCAGCGCCGCCTCCACAAATTCATTGACGATCTTTGTGTAGCGCTCCGTATCCATGATCTCATAGCAATGATCCCTGCCGGGAAAGGTCTCGATGCGGCGCAGGGGGTTCTTGAGCGCCTTGTAGATGTTGTGGCCCATCTCCACGGGCACTGTGCGGTCGGCCTCGCCATGCATCACACAGACAGGGCATTTAATCTGTGCGGCAGCGTCAACAGGATTATTCTTCCTGATGTCATAGCCGACCTTGCGGCTGACTGAGGCAATGACAGGTTTGAGAAAAAGGGTTCGGAAGCTTGATGAGCGTGCTGTAGAAATGGGGCAGCACATCGATCACATGATCAGGGCTGGAGTCTTCGATGATGGCGTCCACCGGTTCGGTGTGGAGCTGACTGTTGAGAACGCTGATCGCGCCCATGGAACAGCCGATCATGACGATTTTGGTATCCTTGCCGAAGCGGGAGCGCACATAGTCCACCATGCAGGCCGCATCTTTGCCCTCGGCAACGCCGAAGCCACCGTGAGGCGCCTCAGAGATACCAAAGCGCCGCTGATCGTAGAGGATCGTGGAAAAACCCATATCCCGGAGGATCTTCGCCTGTGGGATCATGATGTACCGGTTCTGGCCGAAGCCGTGAACCACAATGGCAATGCCTCGGGCGTTGGGAATCGAATGATATTCACCGCGGATCGTGTGTTCGCCGTTTTTTACGGAGAGCTCCTCTTTTTCCCAGCTGTCGTAATAGTCCACGTTCAGTTGCATGAGGTTTTGCAGCTCGTTGTAGACTTTCTCTTTCGTGGGGGCGAAGGACTTAGGCGTGGTGTAGATAATCTTGCCAAAAATACCAGGAGGTCAGCAGATTGAAAAATGAGCCAGAGGCCGCAGATTCCGAGAGCAATGTACAGAAATGTCATGATTTTTTTCCCTCCTGTTCTATTGTTATTTAAAGATCAACTGGCTGAAGTCGTACAGGCATTCACGCCAGACGTTCCATTCGTGCTTGCCGTGGTAGATCTTTCGGATGCCGGTGATCCCATTTTCCTCCAGCAGCTTGTCATCTCCGAGGAAGTGTGAGAGATAGGGGTCCTCATCGCCGATACCCCGGAAGTAGAGCTTGTCGATATCAGCAAATCGCTTCAGAACTTCACTCTGAGTATGCCGTTCTGTGGTCTCCAGTACATCCCTGTACAAAAGCCGCTGAACACGCCGACCGCAGAGAACAGCTCCGGGTGCATCATGGCGGTGATACTGGTTTCGATGCTGCCCATTGAGAGTCCGGCAATAGCCCGGTGAGCACTATCCGTGCACACTCGGTAACGCCCCTCGATAAAGGGCATGAGGTCTGTGAGCAGGAAGACGTCAAATTCACTGTGCCTGATTTGTGCTCCGGTTGCCGTCTCTTCAACGAGCATATCGCTGGGAGTCACGACGACCATGGGCTCTGCTTTGCCGGCGGCGATCAGGTTATCCAGTATAAGATTCATCCTGCCCTGCTCGGTCCAGACTGTTTCGTTCTCGCCGAAGCCGTGCTGCAGGTAGAGCACCGGGAATTTCCGCTCCGGCTCGGTGAAGTACTGCGGCGGAAGGTATACGCGGGCTCGTTCCGTCGTGCCTGTAAAGCGGCTGGGAATCAGCTCCTGGAGTACTGCGCCGTGCGGCACATCCTGCACGGTCAGCCAATCCTGCCCGGTCGACAGATCCAGGAAGTTGATCGGTCGGCAGCAGCCATAACCAATAGGCAGGAAAGGACTGAGTACCTCGCTTCCGTCCACCAGTACCGTCACAGGCTGAAAACCATCACTGGGAAAGAAGCAGCCAGTCCAATAGCCGTTTACAAGCCGCAGCTCGGCACCTGCGGTTTCGGCCCGCACCGCGACCTCCCTGGCTTTGGGGTAATAGAGGGAGAGGAGAACGCTTCCGTCAGGCTGAGCCTCATATGGCTTTCTCACCAACTCACCCGAGCTTCGCTCCTTTGAGGGAAGCGCCGCGCTGTCTTTAGCCGCGAATTGTCTTCCGTTCCAGGAGAGTGCATCAGAATAATATATCTCGTTCACAGTTACCCCCTCAACTTGTTCCGATCGAAGGTGATGCTCGTGGCATGAACCGTCACCTTGCCTTTTTGCAGAATCGTCTCTTCCACTTCTCCGTCCAGCAGCATCGCGCAGCCTACTTCATAGTCGTCCAGCACATCCAGTCCAACCGGAACCTCCTGATGACCGGGGAATAGGGTCGTGACTTCACCGCTTTCTACCAGAGCCTTGACCTTGCGGTTGCTTTTGCGGAAGACCTCTACGCTGGAGCTCTCTGGGAAATGGAGCAGCACACCATCGCGGCAGACCATGTCAGAGCGAAGAGCCACCTGTTTTTCCGATCCAACAAGCCGATGCTGCCTGCCGTGTGACCGGGAAGCTCGATGAGGTCCACTGGGCGTTCACCCAATTCAAAGTGCATGCTTTCAGGAAGTGGGAGGTGCTTGGAGGGATAGGAGGTAACGATTCCTTCCACATTCAACTCCGGCAGCTGCAGCGCCGCCTCGGATATCCCCATTCCGGCGGCGAGACCCTTTACCAGCTCGAACAGATAGGCTTTGTCGGTGTGGCGCGCAAAGACCTCCTCGTCCTTTTCGGAAAGAAAGATCTCAGACTGCGGATAAAGATGATTGCCATGGATATGGTCCATGTGGCCGTGGGTGTTCACCACAAGAAGAGGCTTGTCCGTCAGCCTCCGAATGGCTCCGGGCACGTCTGAAAAGCCATAACCAGTGTCAATCAGCAGGGCCTTCTCCGTGCCGATCAGCAGGTACATGTAGACGTCAGTGCCGAAGGCAGCCTCCGTGAAGCGGAAGGTGGTCTCATTGATTTTTGTAACAACAGCTGGATTCAGGGAAATTCCCCCTTTCCTTTTTCGGATATATTGTGTACACTACGGAAAGAACATTTGTACTCTCCATAGTGTACATAGATGTTCTATCCAATGCAATAGCCTGACCATCGGACTGGACAGAAAGGGGAAAAGTGTTCTATGCAATTGACAGAAAAACAGTCAGAAACCTTGAAGCAGAATAATATTGAATCAAACCACATAACACGTGAAGCCATATGCGGTGCACTTTATCAGCTTATGGAAAAGAACGCCTATGAGGAAATAACTATGACCGATATCATTCGCCGCTCTGGAGTATCCCGTTCTGCAGTCTACCGAAATTTCAAAACCAAGGAAGAGATCATACGTGAGATCATAAGCAATCTTCTGAAGAAGCTGGATCTTTATCAGTATCCGACTCTTTTTGAAAACTGGCGCTTTGGATTTGACTACTTTTTGAGCAACAAAAAAAGCCTCGACTTGATCGTCAAGGCCCATATGGAACATATTCTTTTTGATAAAGTGAACGAAAGCCTCCGCTATCAGAAAGACGCGCCGGATCTCGTCTCGGCAATGAATTATGGGTTGGTAATGAACGTCATGATCTATTGGACAAAATGTGGGATGCCCGGTACTGCGGAAGAAGCGGCAATGCGTATTGTAAGTTCATACAAGGAAATCTCGGAATATGTGATACCGCAGATAAGCAATTTTTGACTGAGGACTACGGAATTCTTTAGTCAGGGAAGTGTGTGAAGGAATCTCTGTAAATAGGATTTCCTGTGATAGGATTTATGTCTGAGGGCTTACAAAAAGCAGCGTTATCGACCTTCAGACGGTTGCTTATTTTATAACGGATACAGGTTGACATGTCTACAGCGGACGGAGAAATCCGCCCGTTTCGGCTGTTTATCGTGTCATTCGGGAATCCGGTCTTCGTACATAATCGCCAGCTCGCCGTAAACCTGCCCCCAGTTCCGGATTGTCATGCTCCATTTTTTCGTAGCTTCAAAGGTGGCCAGATACAGGGCCTTCAGAAGAGCCTGGGCACTGGGGAAACGCTTCTCTGACGATTCAGCTTGCGGTATGTGGCGTTCAGACTCTCGATTGCGTACGTTGTGTAGATGACGGTTCTCACATTTGCGGAAAACTTGAAGATCGGAGTGATGACATCCCAGTCGCGTTCCCAGCGTTTCATGGCGTTCGGATATTTCTCTGACCACTTCTCTGTGATCCGGTCCCGGTTGGCGCGCCCCTGTTCCTCGTTGGGAGCATTATAGATTGTTTTAAGGTAATTGGCGAAGGCCTTGCGGTCTTTGTCTGACACGTATTTTAACGTGTTCCGGACCTGGTGGACGATGCAGCGCTGATATTCTGTCTTCGGGAAAGCCGTCTGGATCGCCTCGCGGATCCCAGTCAGCCCGTCAGCGCAGATGATTGATATCCTTAACCTCACGGTTCTTAAGGCTGTTGAGAACGGCCAGCCGGTACTTAGCACTCTCGTTATCGCCGACCTCTATCGTCAGGACATCTTTCTTTCCTTCGTAGCTGATCCCGAGGATGACGTAAGCCGCCATCTTCCGAATGATCCCATTATCCCGAACGGAGTAGTGGATTGCATCGATGTAGAGGATGGGGTAGGCAGGATCTTATCCGTCACGTCCGATATGAATCCCTCAGAGGCCTCAAAACCATAGATATCCATGAGTGTGTCAGAGATCTGGCGGATGGTCATCCCCTTGGCATACATGGAGATGATCTTCTGATCGATGTCAGAAATGTCCTTCTGCCGCTTCTTTAAGACTTTAGGCTCAAACGTGGACTTGCGGTCCTGCGGGACGTCGATTCGCATAGAACCGTCGCTGGAATTGATAGTCTTTTCCTTGTAGCCGTTACGGTAGTCATCCATCTCGGCTTCCATCATCTCCTTGATGGTGCCACCGAGCAGGTCTTTGAGAGCATCATGGATATCCTCGGCAGTCTCAATGCCGTATTCCTGTAGGAGTTGCTGGATGATCTGGCGTTTGCCCTCGGTCATCACGACTTTGTGGACGGGTTTCTTTTCTCTTTTTGCCATCGTAAAGGCCTCCTGTGATTAGTGTATATCACAGGAGCCCCTGAAGGTATTTCTTATTCCGTTTTTACAGAAAAACTTTCATACTCTCCCTTTTTGGCGAATTGTTTCAAGCAAATACGGCCCTGTGCCATCGTTCATATTGAAATCGGAACAAATTGCATCTACTGCGATTGTTTGAAGTGTGTTCAATGCGTCCATGACGCCCGTAGCCTTAATCGTATCAAAATCACCAAATAGCACGGTTGACAGGGTTTGCAGAAATTCCGTGTTATCGTTTACTACCAATATTCGTTTCATATCATTCTATCGTCTATTCCACGGTAATCTGAATCGCGTCCGAATAGTCTGTGCCGGTGATTCCGATGTAGTTCGCTCCAGCTTGAAGCTGAACGACAACGCTTCCGCTGGCAGATTCAGAAAGCACTTGCTCCTCCAAGTCCTGGGAGATGTAAATGAGTTGACAGTCCCCATCAAGAGAATCAAACTGGTATCGGATTACAATTTCACGGCACTCATTTTGATAAGGTAAAATAAGTTTCGCAAATTCAATTGAATAACAAAATAGACACAGTCTATTGCCATCGGTAAAATTAAGCTGCCACACAAAATAATCCGAAGGAGGCAATAAACTATGTCTGGTAACATTATACAGTTAAACGAAGATCTCATAAAGAACAATCTTAAGAATCTGGTCAGAAACAGTGTTGAGGAGACACTCAACGCTATGCTGGATCATGAGGCTGATGAGCTGGTCAGGGCTGATAAGTACCAGCGCTCTGCTGAGCGCCAGGGATACCGTTCCGGCCATTATGATCGAAACTTTACGACTTCTTCGGGCGACGTCACCCTTCACGTCCCAAAGCTCAAAGGTGTTCAGTTCGAGACCGCCATCATCGAAAGATACCGTCGGAGAGAATCATCCGTTGAGGAAGCTCTTATCGAAATGTATCTGGCCGGCGTCTCGGTCCGCCGTATCGAAGATGTCACGGAGGCTCTCTGGGGTTCAAAGGTATCTCTGGGGACCATCAGCAACCTCAACAAGAAGGGATATGAGCACATCGAAGAGTGGCGCATGCGTCCCCTTTCAGGAGAATATCTCTACGTTTATGTGGATGGCATCTATCTGAAGCGTTGCTGGGGAGGCGAGATTCAGAACGTATCTGTCCTTATCGCTATCGGTGTCACTGAAGACGGCTACCGGGAGATCATCGGTGCTGCCGAAGGCATGAAGGAAGATCACGAAAGCTGGAAAAGCTTCTTCGTTTATCTCAAAGAACGTGGGCTTTCAGGCGTCCGTCTGGTCATTGGTGACAAGTGCCTGGGCATGCTCGAATCCATTCCGGAAGTATTTCCCGAGGCACGCTACCAGAGATGTACCGTTCATTTTTACCGCAACATCTTCAGCGTCACTCCTTGTATGAAGATGCAGGAAGTCACCCGAATGCTGAAGGCCATCCATTCCAAGGAAGACAAATAGGCCGCCAGGGAAAAGGCAAAGATGGTAGTGGACAAACTTCGCGAGATGAAGCTTTCACTGCAGCAAAGAAGCTGGAGGACGGCATCGAAGAAACATTGACCTACATGGAGTTTCCTGTACAGCACTGGCATCGGATCCGCACCAACAACCTGACAGAACGGGTGAATCGTGAGGGCACGCAGACGTACACGTTCCATAGGCGCATTCCCAGATGGCAACGGTGCTTTGATGTTGGTATGTGCCCGCCTTCGTTATGTGGCATCCAACGATTTGGGCCAGAAGCGATACCTCAACATGAAGCACCTCTATGACCTTGAAACCGAAAAACCAGCTGGCGATAGACTGACGCTCAGCTACCGATGGTTTGAATTTGCGAAATTAATTTGACACTACCTTTTAAGGTTGCAAAATATATAAACCTTGCACGAAGTTCCTCTTTCATAAAAGATTTTTTTCAGAGTTAACAGGGCTCCCGTTAACCTCTTACTTTCTCGGAAATACGGAGATATAAAAAAGTGCTAAGTCATAGGTTTTTAACCCATGGCTTAGCACTACTTTTTCATCTCAACTCCAAAAGGACAGGCAGTGTATCATGTCCTTCTTCAAAGTGTTTGTATATTCTTTGAATAAATTATGGGCAATTTCTTAAGTTTTACCATTTTAATGCAATAAAAAAATCGTTTTTTTCCTGCATTAATATATATCAAACTTATTGTTCAATAGACTCACATACATAAAAACGAACAGGTTTCCCCATTAAAAAGCTGTACTCCCGCATACAGAGGTTCTCTATCATATGTATATGTCACACTCTTAATATACAGAAGTGGCGTTCCCTTCTTTACTTTCATCAGTTTTGCTTCTTCTGCCGTAGCTCGGCATAATTCAATCCGCTTCTCTGAGGAAGCGACTCTTACCTTTGCTTCGTCCTGCAGGCACTCAAACAGAGAATTATCATTAAACTGTTTTTCCAGAAGAAATGCATATTTTACTGGAAAGTAATTCTTCTCAATAGCCACCGGTTCACCATCCGCTGTACGCAGGCGCGAAATATAAACCACATAGGATCCTGATTCCAGATTTAACTGTTTTTGAATCTTGTTATCTGCCAGAACCAACTTATTATCAAGCATCTGTCCTCCGGGTTTCATATTCAAATGACGGCACATTTCTGAAAAGCTCTGGAGATTTTTTATATCCTTCGCGAATTTCTGGTGACAAATGAAAGTTCCTTTTCCTTGCTTCTTCTCCACAAGACCCTGGCTCACCAGATCGTCCACTGCACGCCGAACCGTAATCCGGCTTACATTATACTGTTTTGCTAACTCTGCCTCTGCCGGAATTCGTTCCGTTACATTATAAACCCCATTTTCAATATCTCGTTTCAAACTCTCCACAATCTGTGCATATAATGGAACTATGCTGTTTGGATTTGTATTTGCCTCCATTTCCCTCTCCATCTCCTTCATTTTATTCTTCATATTTAATTAAGCCTTACATCCTACACTCCAAATGATATATAATGTTATATACTCTATCTTACTATTTGTATGGTGCTAATACAAGCATCTTTTAGGCTAAGCGGACAAAAAGAGTTGGTGCTAGCTCCATATGATTGCCTCCCCATGTCGGTATTGAACTTTCCCCCTTTTTCTGCGGCGAGTGCCTTTTGTATATCTCCGCAATACTTCCATCTGTTGGCATTACCTTTAACAGCTCTTTTGCAGAAAGAAGCTCTGGTGAGTGCATATAGCGCCACCGGAAAGACGCTCTTATTCGTCTATTCGTTTCACGGAAGATGTAAGCAGAGAAAAGTCTTGTATATCAAAGGTTTGAAGCTCTTTTTACCAACGCTTTTTGTCCACCCTTCATCGTGTTTCAAAGAAGATGAACCCCCCCGCAACGCTTGATTCTACTAGCATTGCGGGGGCTCTACCAACTCTTTTTGTCCTATAACTCATTTTTTAGGTTTTTCTTAAATAATTGTATTTTTTTACTCAGAATGAAATGCAAAAAAACAAGCCTGCAACAACTACAAGATTGCAGGCCTGCTTTCATATTATGTTTTTGTTTTTGCATCAATCATTAATAATCGAATTTCCACATATAACGACGATATGTCATCGGATGCATTCTCACATCTGCCATTGCTGAAATAAACTGCTTGGAAATCGGATGGAATAAAAGCGAATTGAAGTATTCCACTACTCTCTCATCCAGTTCACCTAAACCTAGCGTCTCTGCATCAATAATCCAATGATGGCCACCAAACTGATTTAAAAAGCGTTCTGCTCTCTCATCCACCGGTCTTGTGCGTCCAATGCTCTTGAACAGAAGAATGGCAAGATCCTTGTCACAGGTTTCAAAAGCACCATGGAAATATTCACCGGAATGAATCGGAACACAGTGCACGGTCTGCATCTCCTGGAAGAAGCAGAACGCATCTGAATAGGATACCTCCCAGGCTGCACCACTTGACATTACATTCCATACCGTATCATCTTTGTAGGTCATGGCAAATTTAGCTGCCTCTGCACGTACATCTGTATAAGCTTTTTCCGTAAATTGTTTCCAGCTTCTCGAATCCTTCCAGAGCCTGATCATATGCCTCATAATTGTCATATTCTTTTAAGAGCCAGAATGCAATCTTTAACGCAGTACCCTGACTGTTATAATGAACTAAGGTCGGATCCTTGTACCACTCGTCTGCATGATAGTAGGTAATATAATAATCTGCCGTCTGAGCTGTCAGAGAATCTGCATATCCAGATAAACCAACCGTAACAGCACCTTTTTCTTTTGCCACCTTTAATGCTTCTACTGTTTCTGCCGTTGCCTTGGTGGATGTTCCAATCACAAGTGTATTCTTATCTACACTCTTCGGAGTTGCATTCACGAACTCACTGCTGTTATATCCCTGAACACGCAAAGAGCTCTCCTGATTTAACAGAAACCGTGCCGGATAGGAGGATGCAAAGGATCCTCCGCAAGCCACGAAAATAACCTGTTTTAATCCGCCATTTTTATCCAGATCTGCTTTGGCTTTTGTCATCGCATCAATGACTTCCTGCATACCTTTAATCATAGAATTAATCCTCTCTTTCTTACGTTTTGCTGTATCTTATCTTCTGAGGGATTTGGTTGCCTGCTCATCCACCTGATAATGAACTCCGTTTGATGCAACAACTACACCATAATCTTTTTTCGCTGCCTCTACAGACACCTTTTTCTCTATGACATCCTTTAATACCTTTTCCGGCTCACGCTTCATCGGATCACCATATCCGCCCGCACCAGGAGTTTCAACCCGGATGATATCGCCCTTCTTTAACGGAAAACTGGTTGTCTTGTGTCCCATTTTTGTGATAGTTCCATCTGGAGTTACACGGTAGAATGCACCGGCAGCGCCTTCTTTACCACCATCTAATCCCCATGGATGGTATTTATGACGATCACCTAATCCGGTATATGCCACATCATCCTGCATCATCTCTAACTCACGCTCGATACCAAGACCGCCTCTAAACTGGCCGGCACCGCCTGTATCTTCCTTCAGTTCATATTTTCTGGCAAGAATCTTTGTGAACTCCATCTCGGTTGCCTCAATCGGCATATTAGAGGTATTGGTCATGTTTACCTGAACACCAGATAAACCATCTAATCCCTTCGAAGCACCGCCGCCTCCGGCAATAACCTCGTGGAAAATAAACACACTGTCTGTGCCGATTGCACCTTCACCTGCTAAGATGGTGGTGGTACAAGCACCATTACCAGCGGTTACTACGGTATCTGGGAAGATTGGTGCCAATGCTCCGAAATGGCATCCGGGATTCGCTGCTGGCAGTCAATCTGTGCACCAATCGGACTTGGTTCTGTCGGATTAACGATACAGCCCTTCGGTGCAATGATCTTAATCGCACGGTTAATTCCCTCATTGGCTGGGATATCATCTCCCATTAATGCCTTAATGGAGAAGAATACGGCTGCTTTCGTACAAGGGTACGGCACATTGATTGGTGCTTTAATCTGCTCAGCGGTTCCTGTAAAATCAATTGTTAGGTCATTACCCTTAATGCTAATTTTCACTTTAATCGGAAGCGGATCCGGATATTTGTCGCCGCAACCATCCACATAATCGGTATAGCTGTATTCTCCATCCGGAAGTTCTGCAACGACCGCACGAACACGGCGCTCCGAATAGCCTACCAGCTCTTTCATACACTCAATCAAATCATCCTGATAACGGGCATAAGCTTCCTGAATTCTCTGTACACCAATCAGGTTTGCTGACATCTGTGCGGTCAGGTCGCCCTCTCTTTCCTGTGGAACTCTGGTATTATCAAGAAGAAGATCCATAACACTCGGAATCAGTTTTCCATTCTGGCGGATACGGATTACCGGAATTCGAATACCTTCCTGGAATAAGCTATCTGCATCTCCGGAGGTGGAACCCGGTACCTTACCACCGATATCTGAATGATGCGCAATATTGGCAATCCAACCAACCAGCTTATCTCCCACAAAGGCCGGTGCTGCGATTACGATATCCGGCAGATGATTGCCACCGCCATGATACGGGTCATTGGCAATATACATATCACCCGGCTGAACATTTTTCCTTTCCGAATTTTTTTCATAAATATTAGGAACTACACTCAGCATCGAGCCTAAAAAGTGCAGCTAAACTTTCCACCTGGGCAACACTATTTCCATCCGGGTCAATGACTGCAGTACACACATCGCGGCGTTCCTTCATATTAGTAGAATATGCACTGCGAACAATGATTCCATACGTCTCCTCAGCAATGGACATCAGAAGATTGCGGACAACCTCAACTGTTACGGTATCAATTTGTTTTGCCATCTTACTTCGTCTCCTCATCATGAATCTTTAAGTTGTGATATCCATCCACGTGGATAACCCATCCCTTCGGAACCACCAACGTGGTATCCATCTGTTCACAGATACACGGACCAGGAATCGACTGACCCGGAACAAATTTATCTCTTACGTAGACCGGTGTTTCAACATACTCATCACTGTTCTGGAACAGAACCTGACGAACCTCGATCGGTGCCGGAATCGGTGCCTCCGGATGAATCTCTGCAGCTTTCAGGTCTGGCTTATCGATAACACCGATAGCGGATACACGATAACTTACAAACTGTACAATCGCATCTTCTTTGCAATAACCATAGCTTCTCTTGTGCTCTGCATGGAAATCGGCCAGTGCTTTCTTCAAGGTCTCTTCCGTCATCTTTCCTGTCGGAACCGGAATGCTGATCTCAAAGTTCTGACGCTGATAACGCATGTCAACAGCAAATTCAAAGTAACGTCTGTCTGACGGAACTCCTTCTTTATCCAGAAGACCGGTTCCCTGCTCTACCATATTGTCAAACTGCTCATTGATGGCATCTAAGTTGCTGGCTTCACCCTTCATGATCTTGGTTCTGGATAAGTCAAATTTTGTATCTGCCAGAAGAAGTCCAAGGCTGCAGAGAGTACCTGGATGCGGCGGAATCAGTACTTCCTTCATTCCCAGTTCTTTTGCCACTTCACATGCATGAAGCGGACCGGCACCACCGAATGCCATCAGGCTGAATTCCCGAACATCATATCCCTTTTTCTACGGATACGCTTCTAATCGCACGAACCATGTTGGAGTTTACGACTGTGATAATACCACTGGCTGCTCGTTTCATATCCAGATTGGATTTATCACAGATTTTTGTCTTGACAGCGTTTTTAGCCAGTTCAATATCTACATCCATTCTGCCGCCAAGAATCTTTTTCTGGTTCAGCTTACCAAGGACAATATTGGCATCTGTTACGCAAGGATTCTCACCGCCGCGCATATAGCAAGCCGGTCCAGGTGTTGCGCCCGCACTCTTAGGTCCTACCTTTAAGGCACCGCCTTCATCAATCTTTGCAATGGAACCGCCACCGGCACCGATGGTAATAATATTAATCATCGGGATTCTGGCCGGATATCCTTCTACATAACGCTCATTAGATACCTGCGGTGTATAATTTTCAATTAGGGAAATATCTGCGCTGGTACCACCCATATCAAAGGTAATAATCTTGTCAGCTTCGCACTGTTTGCCGATATAAGCAGCTGCGATAACACCGGCACTCGGTCCGGACAATGCTGTCTTAATCGGGCAGTCGATGGTTTCTTTTATTGAAATGATGGAACCATTAGACTGGGTTACATAGGGCTCTACCTGAATACCAAGCTTTGCAATGGAATCACGGAAATTGTTTACATATTTCTCCATAACCGGTCCCAGATAACTATTCATAACCGTTGTACTCATACGGCTGAACTCACGGAACTCCGGTGCCAGTTTACTGGAAATCGTAACATATGCCTCCGGAAACTCTTCATGAATGATTTCTTCAATTCTTTCTTCATGAACCGGATTAATGAATGAGAATAAAGTACAAACCGCAAATGCTGTTACGCCCTGTGCTTTTAAATATCGAACAACCTCTCTTGTTTCATTCTCATCCAGCGGAGTCTCAACACTGCCATCGTAACGGATTCTCTCTGTTACCGTACAGTTTAAACCGGACAGAACCAGAGGATACGGTTTCTGTGCCTGAAGGTTATAAAGAGATGGACGTCTCTGGGTTCCAATTTCCATCAGATCCTTAAATCCTTTGGTAGTGATAAGGCCAAGGCGGCATCCTTTCTTCTCGATTAATGCATTGGTTCCTACAGTTGTACCGTGTGCCAGATAACTAACTTCTTCCGAGGCTGCTTTCTTAATCTCTAATAAATCCCGCACGCCCTTTACAATTGCTCTGGACGGATCTGCCGGTGTGGAACTGTCCTTGTAATTGAACAACTCACCTGTTTCCTGATTAAAAACAGAAAAATCTGTAAACGTTCCTCCAACGTCTACGCCAATCATATATGACATGGTATTTCCTCCTATTTAGTGTATTTTTCAAGCTGCACCTTCCGGGTATAATCGTTTACCCATCCGGACTTTTTGGGGTGTTGACACTATACGGTTTATATTGTTATATAACGTCTTGCGTACTTCACTGATAAAATACTCTTCTTTCCGTCACTTGTCAATTCTTTTTCAATCAAAAACTCCTTGCTTTTTGAGCCACCCTATGCTCTGTATATCTGCCTGCCTTGGATTAGAACGATACCTCTGATTGTTCTGCTCCAGGGCATACATTCCCTTATATCCAGCTGATTCTAGAATATCCAGATATTCACAGATGGGAAGATCCCCATCCCCAAGGGCCATGTGAACCGCCGGGTGGGAATCATGGAGATGAATATGGGCCAATTCTTCCCCATGGGCTAAGTAACGTTCTATCTTCTGATCCATATAAACCATTTGTCCTATATCCAGCATAGGCTTCATGCTTCCTGAAGGCATAAGGGAAATCATCTCTTTCTGCTGCTCCGGCGTGTTCAGCACATTCGAAGACAGAGGTGTCAATGTCTCCAGCACAAGTAAAATACCCCTTTTCTGAGCCTTCTCTGACAAACGATGCAGGCTCTCTTCGCTCCGCTTCCACGCATCCTCCACCGGTTTGTTAAAATAACCGCATCCAGCTGAAACCAACACCTTCGGGCAGTTCAATATTTCTGCTGCATAAAATGCACGTTCAAAATTGCGTATGCTATATTCACGTATTTTTTCATCTTCTGCTGCCAGATTGACCGGATACTGGCACTGCTCCGGCGTGATGCAGCATACTGAAAGCTCCCGGCTCCGAATCTGAGCAGCTTTCTTTCAGCTGCGCTTCGTCCATCGTATCCAGACAGAAGGACGGACCTGCTGCCCAGAGTTCCACATTTTGCATTCCCAGTAAAACAGCCGTATCCAGAAAGTACTCGAATGGATACCGCAGATACTGATAGCTCCCCAGTGCAAATCGTTCCTTTGATATCTGCACCATGGCCCTCACTTCCTTTTTTATTTTAGTTTTTATAATTCTCTGTAAATCCGGTCATGCTCAGACTTCGGTATCGGCACACCGTCTCCAAAAGGCACCATTCTTCAAGCAGGTACCTGCTGAAAATACAGCTGCCGCTTTCAATGCCTCCGGAAGTATCTCTGCCCTTATCTCACTGTTTTTCCAGTTTCCTCCGGTTGTGTTTCCAGCTTTTTTTCAAGATGGTAATCAGCATAGCAGTGGCAAAGCTGTCTCCGGCTCCCATGGTATCCACCGGAGTGACATAATCCGGCAGCTGGCGATAAAACCGATCCCCATCAAAAACCGTTGCTCCCTTACTTCCACGGGTAGCTGTCACCACACTACATCCCTTTTCATGCAGCTTCCGGCACAGTTTTTCTGTCTCCTCATCATTCAGATCACTACAGGATAAAAATGCAAAATCAATATGGGGGCAGACACGTTCCACCCTGTCTTCCTCATTCCAGCGATACGAAAAATCATAGCTTACCAATGGAGAAAGTCCATGCAGGGCTGGAAGCAACCCATCGGTAAATCCATTGTTGGTTGTATGAATCAAATTAAAACAATCTGCATATTCCAGATCCTCTTTTTCCAGATAAATTGGATGCTGCTGCAGAACACCACCTTTATTGCTTCCTTTAAATACACGATCTCCATCAACAAGGGTTACTCTAGCAAAGCCATTTTCCCCTTCATAGATGCGGCAATGACTGTGTCCGACCCCATGGGAATCTAAAGATGCCTGCACGTGGTCCGCTACTGCATCCTTTCCAAATACTCCCATAAAATCCGATTCTGCTCCCAGCATTCTTGCATATACCGCAAAGTTTACTGCCTGACCACCCGGATACATGGTTCTAGTATGCAGATATACATCACACACATTATCTCCAAGACCTAATACTTTCACCATTTTCTGTATTCTCCTGTATTTTTACCTATTGAATTTATTTTGAAACGAAAAGCGGCCGCCTGGAAGAGGCCGCCATTTCCTGGCAGTTCTGTCCCAAGCGGCAGCATTATTCTTAATTTTAGTTTTACTTATTTATTAAACTGACGAGTCTGATCATAGAGATTCTTGGTTGCAAAGAAGCCTTCATCCTGAAGCTCTTTTCCTAACGGTGCAGCTGCATCAATAAATGCCTGGCGATCAATGTCACAGAATGTTACGCCGCCTTCGTTAATTAACCACTCTTTATCTTTCTCCCACTTGTCGAGAGTTCTTTCAGAATGATGAGAAGCCACCTGTGTTGCTGCATCAGAAATTACTTTCTGATCTTCTTCCGATAAGCTGTTCCAGAACTGAGCGGAGAAGCAGATCTGTTCAACCGGATATGCGTAATCCACATCTGCTACATATTTTGCAGACTCATAGAGACCTGCAGAACGATAGGGAGTCTTTCGAACACTCACCACCGTCAACTACGCCCTGCATTAAAGCAAATGGATATTCGGACCAGGCAACTACAACCGGTGTTGCACCCATGGCTCTCGCATTTTTCTCAAAGATCGGAAGGTTCGGGATACGGTACTTCATGCCAACCATATCTTTCGGGCTCTTAATCTCTCTGTTTGCAAAGAAGATACGCGGATTCTTCTGGAATTCAAAGTTTACTACGTGAATTCCCTGATTATCAAGATTCTCCCAAATCGGATCTGCCGTGTCACTCTTTAAGTAGTTAATCATGGAATCATAACTGTTAAATGCAAATGCCATAGAAAGAATGTTTAAATCGGATTCATAGGTTGCCAGGGTATCTAAGGAACACATCATGCCCTCCTGCAGTCCTACCTGAAGGTTCTCCAGCATCGTGGTCTCATTGCCAAGCTGCTCTGCGGGATAAAACTCAAAGTAATATCTGTCTCCGATCTTCTCATTTACCAAATCACAGAACTCTTCACAGGACTGCGGTGCCGGCTCTCCGATGGCTCCGGAGTTACTGAATTTGACAACCTTTGCTCCAGCCGGAGCCGGTTTTGTTTCTACTGTTTCAGCTCCTCCTTCTGTCTTATCGGTGGTCTGTGCGGATGTGGTTGTCTGTGCAGTGGATGATCCACAGCCTGCTAATGTGCCTACTACCATGGCTACCGTCAGGGCAAGTGCAATTTTCTTCTTCATAAATTTTCCTCCCAAATTTTGTATTTTGTATTTATAATATCTGCAATTTCTTACTCTTACATGGATCCTAACAGTCTCGGAAGGAACATGGTCAGCGGCTCCCAGAATGTTGTTATCATCAGTGTAATAAACATCGGGATTAGGAACTGTACCGTATATTTCAATGCAGTTTCAAATTTATTACCGGTCGCCTTCGCTGTTACAAACAACGCTGGTGCCATCGGCGGAGTGATTAATCCAAGTGTTACATTCAGTACGGCCATAACACCCATCTGAACATAGCTCATACCAAGAGCCGTTGCCAGATTCATAAGAAGCGGTGCCACCATAATCAGAATCTGCATGGAACCAATAAAGCAGCCCAGGAATAATAACATTGCATTTAATACTAAAAGAATGATGATCCTATTTCCTAATGACATCAGAAGTGTTGTCATAAAGCCAATCAGACCACTGGTTACAATTACCCAGTTAAATACCAGTCCGGTTGCACACAGACACATAGCCATACCGGCACTGGCTAATGTATCCTTTAAGGCTTTTTGTCAGCATCTTAAAGCTGAAACGTTTTTAAACAGATAGCCAGTATGACGCAATACATAGCTGCCACAACAGAGCATTCTGTAGGGGTAAAGATACCGGTCATAATACCAAGTACTAGGATAGCAGGGCCTCCCAATGCCGGAAGTGATTTATACAAAGAGCGGAAACGCTCACCCCAAGATGCTTTCGGAGCTCGTGGACAGGCGATATGCTGGGTTTTCACTGCAATCGGAATCCAGATCATCATAGCTACACCCATCATAACTCCTGGTCCCACGCCAGCCTGAAACATAGCCAGTGTGGAGGTCTGGCTTAAGAATGCCCAGACAACGAAGTTGATGGACGGCGGAATAATCGGTCCAATGCCTGCGGATGCTGCCGTTACTGCTACTGAGAAGTCCCGATCGTATCCGGCTTTTGACATAGCACTTACCTCAATGGTTCCAAGTCCTCCTGCATCTGCCAGAGCAGAACCGGACATTCCGGCAAATACCATAGAAGATAATACATTGGCATGTGCAAGTCCTCCCGGGAGGTGGCCAATCCATTTTTCAAACATTCCAAATAGTCGGTCCGTTAGTCCCACTTCATTCATAAAACATCCCACAAAGAGGAATGCCGGTAATGCCAACATGTTGAAATCAGCTAGGGAGTTTGCTGTTTTCTGAGCAAACATAACAAACGACTGATGGTTAAATACGAGGTATTCAAACGCTGAAGCCAGCATTGCGTAGGCAATCGGTACTTCCAGAAGAATTAATACCACAAAGGTGATAAAATAGACGGCTAAATAGGGATCCAGATTAGTCAAGAAGACCGCCTCCTTCCTTTTCTACCGGTACACAGATGGATTCATCTCCGGTAATCATAAATGCGATTGCTTTATATGCAGACATTATCAGCATAACCACTCCCATCACCAGAACTGGTAATGCATAATAATAACCCTTGCTGATAGGAAGTCCTCCAACGGGAGGCATCTTCTTCTGTAGCTGAAACAGCTGCCAGGATGCCGGAATATAAACCCAGCTTATCACTACAATCAAAAAGTTTGTGAATGTAAACATTCCTCTTCGGAATGCCTTTGGCATACGGTTCATAATAAACTCCAGAACAGCATGACCATTATCCCAATAAACGGTACACCATCCAAGACACATGGACCATATCATCAATGCTGTTACGCATTCATCAATTCCGTATATGGGACGTTTAAATATAAAACGCATCAATACCTGAAGGAACAATAGTGCCATAAAAGCAAATATCACGTATCCGGCCAATACTTCCATCACGTTATTCACTTTATCCATAGCCTTACCAATTGAATAGATATTTTTCTTCATACTCTAATTGCCGCGCTTCGCTGCTGCGAATACGTACTCTCCTTCCTTTAAAAATAATTTTTTTATGATATTCTGCTAAATAAGGTTTTCAAGGTTTTCTTTTTCTGGCCGGCCTATCCGTCAAACCACTCGCCCTGTCGTATTAATGTTACAGAACCTTTGCAAACGTCATATGTCGTTATGTTGTTTTTTTACCATACTTTTCCTTCTTTTTTTCAAGTATTAATTTATTTTTTTATTGCTGTATTTATCATATTCCAAGGTAGTGTCAAATTGATTTCGCAAATTCAAACCATCGGTAGCTGAGCGTCAGCCTATCGCCAGCTGGTTTTTCGGTTTCAAGGTCATAGAGGTGTTTCATGTTGAGGTATCGCTTCTGGCCCAAATCGTTGGATGCCACATAACGAAGGCGGGCACATACCAACATCAAAGCACTGTTGCCATCTGGGAATGCGCCTATGGAACGTGTACGTCTGCGTGCCTCACGATTCACCCGTTCTGTCAGGGTTGTTGGTGCGGATCCGATGCCAGTGCTGTACAGGAAACTCCATGTAGGGTCAATGTTTCTTCGATGCCGTCCTCCAGCTTCTTTGCTGCGGTAGAAAGCTTCATCTCGCGAAGTTTGTCCACTACCATCTTTTGCCTTTTTCCCTGGCGGCCTATTTGTCTTCCTTGGAATGGATGGCCTTCAGCATTCGGGTGACTTCCTGCATCTTCATACAAGGAGTGACGCTGAAGATGTTGCGGTAAAAATGAACGGTACATCTCTGGTAGCGTGCCTCGGGAAATACTTCCGGAATGGATTCGAGCATGCCCAGGCACTTGTCACCAATGACCAGACGGACGCCTGAAAGCCCACGTTCTTTGAGATAAACGAAGAAGCTTTTCCAGCTTTCGTGATCTTCCTTCATGCCTTCGGCAGCACCGATAATCTCCCGGTAGCCGTCTTCAGTGACACCGATAGCGATAAGGACAGATACGTTCTGGATCTCGCCTCCCCAGCAACGCTTCAGATAGATGCCATCCACATAAACGTAGAGATATTCTCCTGAAAGGGGACGCATGCGCCACTCTTCGATGTGCTCATACCCCTTCTTGTTGAGGTTGCTGATGGTCCCCAGAGATACCTTTGAACCCCAGAGAGCCTCCGTGACATCTTCGATACGGCGGACCGAGACGCCGGCCAGATACATTTCGATAAGAGCTTCCTCAACGGATGATTCTCTCCGACGGTATCTTTTCGATGATGGCGGTCTCGAACTGAACACCTTTGAGCTTTGGGACGTGAAGGGTGACGTCGCCCGAAGAAGTCGTAAAGTTTCGATCATAATGGCCGGAACGGTATCCCTGGCGCTCAGCAGAGCGCTGGTACTTATCAGCCCTGACCAGCTCATCAGCCTCATGATCCAGCATAGCGTTGAGTGTCTCCTCAACACTGTTTCTGACCAGATTCTTAAGATTGTTCTTTATGAGATCTTCGTTTAACTGTATAATGTTACCAGACATAGTTTATTGCCTCCTTCGGATTATTTTTGTGTGGCAGCTTAATTTTTACCGATGGCAATAGACTGTGTCTATTTTGTTATTCAATTGAATTTGCGAAACTTATTTTACCTTATCACAAAAAACGACGGCTTTTTACCAATTGCTGAAACGCCTGAACAAACGAAAAACTTTTCTCTGCCTCCCCTTTCTTTCGATGATTGCCAAGCCTGATATTCGGAAGCAGGATGAGAAATGGAATCATCATAAGAAATAAAAGAATCTGTATCTGAAAAATAACGATTCCATCCCCCAGTGTTTGAAATAAAAATCCTCCAATCACTGACATCACTGCAAATCCAATAGAACCACCGGCACAAATCCGGCTGTATATCAATCCCGGATAACTTTCCTAACTTAAATTGACCCAGGCATCCATCAACTGACTAAAGGGATATGCCAATCCGGCTGCCAGAACCAGACCAGGCAGAAGCAGCCATGGCTGGTCCATGAATTTTGTACAAAAGGCACAAACCACCGATACGATACCGATACAAATTAAAAAGGTATCTCCTGGTGAGCAGAAATGTATCTGTTATATAGCCTCCCACCGGTTCCATCAAAAGATTGGCCAAAAATGTCAAACTGGTAATAATTCCGCAGACAGTGGCACTATAAGATTGTTCTGTTAAAAACAAAACACTGAAACTCGAAAAAGACACAATAGGCCGCATAATAAATAAAATAGGCCGAAAAAAACGGAACGGTACAGCTCCTTTTCCCCTTCACAAATGTATCTTTTCCCACCCCAGTCATATCAAAGCCAGCGGAATAACCGCCAGTGATAATCTCTGATTAAAAATGCAGTTTCCATCCTGCCAGCCTTCCTCATAGAAGCAGGCAATCACATTCTTTCCTGCAAGATCCGATGCGCCTCCTTCTTCTGCTATCATAAGTCCATCGTTCCATGTAACACCATCATCCTTACTGAGCCGAATCGTGAGCTTCTGACGAGCGTCAAGACTCCAGCGGACAGACTCTCCCTGTTTCTGCCATTCCAGTGCTGGTTCATCTCCATAGGCACAATTAACAAAAGCCATCTTCCCATCTGGCAGTGACAAAAGAGCGCCTCCACAGATTGGATCTGGAAGTTCTTGATTTAACCAGGGTTCTCCCCAGCGTATAGTATATTCCCCTTCTATCTCTTTTTTTGCTTTCACAAAAAGCTCTTCTTCTGACGCCTGGGATTTCATGGCGCATGGTTGCAAGCAGTGTTCCATCACTCCGTTCTGCCACGGAGCTTTCTGTGGGATCGCCAACCCCGTTTTCCGCCGAAACCACACTGCTGCATCTCCATGTTTTTCCTTGATCCTGACTGGATAGACATGCAAAACACGCTGGGAGATGGGCATTTTCCCCACGGCTCAGCCACAATGGAAGTATCAGTGTCCCATCTTTTTTGCTTATTCCATGACCAGGTGCAATCGCCCACAATGTAACCGGCCATTCTTTCCGGAATCCGTCAATCAGGGATGTCAACTCTCTTTTCGATCCAAATGATGCGCCATTATCATCGCTTTCTTTCAAAAATAATCTTTTATAATCCTGACACCAGAAAAAAATAGAGCTTTCCCTCCGTTGCTGCTATTAACAAGGGATTATGAATCAGCTCATCGTCTTTGGGAGAAACCATCGTAACTCGCTCGCCGATTGGCTCTATTGTTTCATCTATCATGCGATATCTTCTTAAAAGCAGAGTTCTGCTGTTTCCTCCATCTTTTCTTCCTTCATAGGTCAGGAGCAAATCCCCATTGGAGGCTGTCACGATTCCCGGTACGCGATAGGAATCAAAACCATGCTCATTATTTTCTTCTACCACAATCTGGGTATATTTTTTTTCTTCCATATGGTCTTCCTATCTTACTTCTCCAGTAAAAAAAGAACAGTCGTATTCTTTTACATATTTATCCATTCCGGAGGCTGAATATAATACCATCGTACAACAGCTGCCAAAATCACCGGTACGCACTACGACTTTGGCCTTCTGCATCGTTTCCGTTAAGCGATCCTGGCTGATAGTTCCGCCAGGCAGCTGCGGCAACAGCGACTGAATCTTTTGATACATAGTATCATTATACTGGGGCATTAACTCAAACACTTCGTAACGCTCTGCCACCAGGTCGTTCAGGATTGCACACATCGTCTGTTCAAGGGTTGGAACTCCTCTTATAAGTGACACATCAATTACATTGCAGCCATCCGGGATCGGCATATTTGCATCACAAATCACAATTGCGTCCTTATGGCGCGCCGTGGCTAATGCATATCCAAGTTCCGCGTTAATCACCGTATTCTTAATCATCTGTCTTCTTCCTATTTCAATATGTTATATAATGTCATTATGTTATACGATAAGTATAGAGGAAAGAACAAAAAGTCAATGCTTTCGATAAAATATGGCATATAAAGAACGGACTCTGTCACATCTTGTACAGAATCCGTTCTTTTTCCAATTTTTATGGACTAAATATTCTTAAACTAGTCACAGAAATCAAAGGTCGCAAAATAATCCTTCGGTGTCTCTGCCCGGCGGATCATCTCCACAGAACCATCCTCTTTTAGAAGCAACTCAGCAGAACGAAGCTTTCCTTTGTAATTGTATCCCATGGAAAAGCCATGAGCACCGGTATCATGAATCACCAGGACGTCTCCCTAGTCAATCTTCGGCAGCATGCGGTCGATGGCAAATTTATCGTTGTTCTCACACAGGAACCGGTCACATCGTATTTGTGATCGCAGGGTTCATTTTCTTTTCCCATCACAGTGATATGATGATAAGCACCGTACATCGCCGGACGCATCAGGTTCACCGCGCAGGCATCCACACCGATGTACTCCTTATAGGTATGTTTCTCATGAATCTCTGTCGTTACAAGGCATCCATAAGGTGCCAGCATAAAACGTCCCATCTCCGTGTAAAGTGCCACATCACCCATACCAGCCGCCAGCTTGAACTTGGCATATTGACGGACAGCAAAGTGGTTTTTGTTTCTTCTTTTTTTCAGAGCTTCAAACATCTGATCCACTGGATTCTGAAAGGTTTCATCATCCTCGCGAACTTCCATCGCATTCAGGAATTCAATTAGAGTTGCAAAGTTCTGCTCTTCCAGCGGTGCCTCATAGTGGATATAACCGATCAGGGCACAATACAACAGCGTCTCTGCCTATAGTGATAGGTAACCCTTTGATACTGTCTCCGGGTTTTCCTCCACTTCACACCGGACATGCGACTTTCACCGCATCCAGCGTTCCATCGATTGTTTTTTTGCAAGCATTTAATCAGTCACCAAAGTTGCGTTTTAATCTATTGCCGCCAGACCAGCCTGCTCTCGCAGTCTGTTTACTTTAGACACCTGTTTTAAAGTGTACCCCTTGTCAAGGACACTAAAGTGTACCCCTTGTCAAGGACACAGAGCACATTAGAAACCATTAGATTTTCGTCAGGCTGTTCTTCTTGGAACCGGCCGATCACTCAGTCGGTCCAGGTTCTTTGATTGACAGTGGATATACTCCGGTCGTGATGTACCTGTAGTATTCATCTGGAGCCAGCTTTGCAAGCTGCCACTGATAACGTTCTGTGTTGTAGTAGTCCATCCAGTCATCGATGATCCACTTGACCTGTGAAAAGTGAGTGCAGCCATAACGGTCGATTTCATCCTTCATGTGCCCGAAAAAGCTTTCCTGGGGAGCATTATCCCAGCAGTTTCCCTCGTCGGGACATCGACTGCCGTAGACTGGAATCCTTTAGGATCTGTATAAACTTCAAGCTGGTGTAGTGGAACCCCTGATCAGAATGAACTATGATCTCTGCCTGAAGGGATATCCCATGTTTATCGACCATCTGTACAATGGTCTGAAGGACAAAATCCACTTCCAAAGACTCGCTGAGCTCATAGGCCAGTATCTGTCTTGTGTAAGCATCCAGTATCGTTGATAGATAACAGAACGTGCCGTTGTACGGTATGTAGCTTACGTCTGTCAGCAGCACCATGCGTGGCCCCTTTAGCAGTGAATTCCCGGTTAACCAGATTTGGTGCTGTATGACTCGTGTGAGTGGCCTTTGCAAGTCTCCGATAAGGATTCACTTTGCGGATTGGGCAATACAGGCTGTATTTTTCCATAATCCGTCGAATTTTCTTGACGTTCATTACCACCGGCGGATCCAGGTGTATCAGTCTCATGTAGATGCTTCTCGCACCTTTCTTGTAACCTCGGTAGTTATAAGCGATCAGGATCAGTTCAAAAGTCTGCACGGTCCTGTGCTTCTTGATTTTCACGATGCTTTTCAGCGCTTAACCATCGATAATACCCGGACCTGGAATGGAGTTAGCATATAAATAGTACAAAATAAGGATGACCTTTTCCCTGTTAATCATGTACCATGAAAGGACAGGAGGGAATGGGCCATGGCAAAAGGAACAGCGTACACAAAACAGTTCAAGGAGCATGCCGTTCGATACAAGAAGGAGCATCCAGAGCTGTCCCTACCAGGCAGCAGCAAGCAACCTAAACATCAGCATCTCCGCTCTGAATACCTGGATCAAGAAGTCAAAGGGAGAACGAAGGAAAAGTCCCAACCCGGGGAGCTGGCAACTATTCCAGCGACGAGGCAAAGAAATCGCCAGGCTGCAGCGAGAACTTCGTGATGCCAAGGATGCGCTTGAAGTATTAAAAAGCCATCGGTATCCTGGGAAACTGACACTGGCCGTCTACACAGCAACTGCTGAATACGTGGAGAAGTACATCAGTCTCCGGTGAAACACCGGGTCTCTGTCAGCGGGATACTGAAGTATCTTGGTGTTTCACGCTCCGGTTATAATTCCTGGAAGAAACGTGAGCCTTCCGATACTGAAAAGCGTCGGGAAGCTATGAAACAGAAAATCCAGGAAATATATGATAAATCTCATCAAAACTACGGAGCGCCCAAAATCACAAAGCAGCTAAATAAGGATGGAGAACCAATCGCAGAACGGACTGTTGGAATCTACATGCGCCAGATGGGAATCAAAGCCCAATGGATCAAGCCGTTTACCCATACCACTATTGATTCTGATTTCAGTTTAAAACTGAAAAACATACTGGATGAGCAATTTAATCCAGAGGAGCCGAATGCAGTGTGGGTCTCTGATATCACCTACATTGTTACGGTCAATGGTTTTGTGTACCTGACCAGCATCATGGATCTGTTTTTCACGAAAAAAATCATCAGCTGGATTCTTAGCAGAACACTCCATACGCAGCACGTCGTTGATTGTGTCAATCTTGCAAAGCAGAAACGACGCATTGATAAAGCCGCTCGTTTTTCATAATGATCGCGGAACACAGTACGTTTCAGATGCCTTCAAGGAAGCAACAGTTGATTTCATAAACAGTTACTCCAAAAAGGGATATCCCTGGGATAACGCATGCATAGAGTCCTTCCATGCGCTAATCAAAAGAGAATGGCTCAATCGCTTTGTGATTCTTGATTATCAGCGTGCTTACCGTCTTGTATTCGAATATATAGAGACGTTCTACAACACAGTAAGGATTCATAGCCACTGTAATTATCTATCGCCGGATCAGTATGAAGAGGAATTCCTGGAGAAACTGGAGAAATCACTCAAAATTGCGGGCTGAATATCATTACATAGGAGCAAGGTCATTTTAACTTGTACTTTTTCTTGACATAGGACCACCATCAGTTTGATGATGTCTCGGCCGGTATACTGTTCTCCGGCATTGGCATCCTGGTACTTCCTGCCGATCAGGTCCTCGAAGATGTATCCCATCTTGATGCTGTCACAGGTCTCCGGAGAAAGATCGATCTGGCTGAACGATACCGTTACGTTGTAGAGCCTTCCGTTTTTGTGCAGGCCCTCGATCAGCGCATTCATGTCCAGCTGTCTGCAGATATCCTGCACATTTGCTGAATATCCGCTGATATATGCCTTCCAGTTCTCCAGGATCCCGTCAACATCGTCCACGAGCTTTTCGAAGGAGTACGGAGATACATTGTAGAATTGCCGTCCAGCGATGCTGGCAAGGCGCTTTGGTGAGATATCCGGATGTGCCTTGTACTCGGCGGCTACCTTCTTCTTCGTATCACGCATGGAGCAGTCCAGTCTCCGGAGGATCGTAAACGGAATGATGATATCCGCATAGTTCGTGGAGCCGTACGGCCCGCGCAGCTGGTTGCACACGCGCCAGATCGTCGCTCTCTCCTTCGAAATGTCTATTTTCTCGTCATCAAAAAGTCTCTTGTCATGACTGACTCCTTCTATAATGGAACACGCATCTGCGATAAATATCCCCATTCATCGGTTTCCCGCTATGATGTATCAAATTTATTTCTGTTTCCCCAGAATCCTGTTCACGGTGCTTCGCGAAAGCCCCGTTTCTTTAGCAATATCGGTGATCCGCATACCGCCTTTTGCAAGTGCGGCGATGGTAGGAGCCTTCTCATTCGATTTGCTTTGGCCTGCCGCCGAACCTTCCGCGTTTCTTTGCAGAATCCAGGCCTTCTTTCACCCTCACACTAATCAGATCACGCTCGAGTTGCGAAAAGGCCGCTCATGACCGTAAGCAGGAACGCATTGTACGGATTCTCTGACGTTGTATCCAGCCAAGTGTCCTTCAGGCTCCGGATGCAGGCCTCCTTCGACTTGATCGCATCTACGATCTCCAAAAGGTCCTTCGTGGACCGGCTAATCCTCGTCAGATCAGCTATGATCACGACATCTCCGGCCTGCAGCTCATCCAGCATGCGCTTCAGTTCCGGCCGGTCACGCCTCGTTCCTGTCACTTTTTCCTGATATATGTTCCGCTTATCGACTCCGGCTGCGACCAGCTGGTCTATCTGGCGGTCCAGTTTCTGTTCTGTCGTACTGACACGGGCGTATCCTACTAACATGGCACTGCCTCCTTCACATCTCTTGTATCATAAACATTATACTTTCAAATATGATACAGGTCTATATTTTGAAACGTTTTTCTGATACATTTTTCTGATCAAAAAGAGCATCAATTTTCGCTCTGCACAGCAACATTATTAGGGATGTATCAAAACAAGTGTTTATGATGCTTCCGCTTTACAATCAGCTACATAGCCTGATTTACAAGAGGCGAAAATCACAGGTGGACTGTAATAAATCTGTTTTAGAAATCGGTGACCAGACAAAATCAAAAACCTCCGATGGTCAGACGGATAGACCGGAGGAAATCACGGACTGATAAGGAGATATTTCGGACTTATATGAGCAAGCAGTTCTAGCAAGTGGTATGAAATTTAACTTTGCAGCAAAGCTTCTAGCCGGGTGATGACGTGCTGGGGCTTTCAGGTATGGAGGCGTCAGAACATGTATAGACGACCACATCCGAGATGTCAGGATCGCCAACGACGCTCTCGATACGCGTCTTTCAATCGATGTATCCGAAAATCATGATGGAAGCGTCCGCATATGGTTTCGAGACGGAACGATCTTCCTCCATTCCCAGAAAGATTCTGCGTTTCTGAACCCTGACAGTTCCGAGATGTTTCGCGGAATGCAAAAGTCTCCACGTCTATCGATATGTCGGGTTATGATGCGTCCCTTCTGCAGGATGCGTCCGGTATGTTCAGCTGCACTGGCATTAGTCGAATTGATCTGAGATTTCTGAGGACCGCAACCCATCTCGAGATACTAAACGGTCTGGTCTCTGAATGCGCACATCTGCAGGAACTTGACCTCTCTCCTGTTCCGACGAAAGATGTCTGGGACATATCCTGCCTATGCTCTGGCTGCACAGCTTTGGAAAAGCTAATTCTCATGGGCTGCAGTCTAGAAAAGTATTACCGGACAGGTGATATGCTGTACGGTTGCGGAGATGTTCAGATTTTCGCAGGTCCGGAGTATATGAATCTCCTATTTTCCGGTACTAATTTGCTTGATTTCCGCAGAGTACACCGTCCATAATAGCAAAGATGTTTGACCGTGGCTGTTGATCAAACTTAAGATGAATGAAACAGTAGATCTACATCTGCAGAGTATTCGGATACTGTTCCCATGTGAAAAGAACTCTCCGCAAAGACATGGAGAGCAGAATCAATCTTGTCCATACTGAATTTTCCGGCCGAAAAACAGCGGCAATCCGGACGATTGGAAAAATGCGGTTCTGGTCATTGGAAAAACAAGATTCCGATTCGCCAACTGACGCGACAGGTTGTCCTTTACCTGCCATGGAAGGCGGCAGGACAAGCGATAGCGCGTCAGAGGGATGATTTCCTATGACAGGGATCACCGTTTTCCCTAAGCCGGAATTACGTTTTCCGCCACTCCGGATTCAACAGGAATCTGCGGACGGTATATTCACCACTACTGCATACTTATATGTGATAGTCCTGTCGCTGATTTATAAGTACTCGATCATCGTTTTTCGTCCGCTCTTGTCCGGAATCATCATCCGGGTACGGTATTTGTTTATCGTGCTTCGGGAGATGTTCCAGACCTTCGTGCTTCAGAAGCACGGGCAACTGCTCGTCGCTGTATGGGTGAAACTTGTTTTCCGCATCAATCACACTGCGGATCCGGTCTTATACTTGCTCAGCAGACTGAAGCGTACTACAGATATCAATGGCGGATGTCTTTTGAAACGGCTGCTTAAAAAGGCGGGGAGCCGGCGAAGGTTAGAACATAGTATAGAGTGAATACTGATAATTCGAAAGACAGCTATTCTTAAAGGTTATTCACTTGATCATTGATTTTTAGAAAGCATGCGTTTAGAATATCCATATAAAGTCTTCCTGATTTTATTTTGATTAGGTACTTTGGCCTTATTAAAGAACACTTGCCGAGTAAAACAGCAAGTATAAACTACAAAAGCAATGTGGCTCTCATTTGCGTTCATCAGATATCAGTAAACATTTATTGATTCTGATGATTCCAGCATAGAGAATTCTGTGCAGAAGCGGTCGGGATATATTTCAGCGCCTGACTGATTAAGTGCTAAAAATACTCGTTTATCAATCACCTATGACAGAAAGCAAAACAGTACAATGGCAAATAACAGCAAAATCAAAAAAATTTCCGTAGTAGAACAGGTATGCGACAGCATCAAAAAGGGTATTACCGAGGGACGCTGGAAACCCGGTGAAAAGATTCCATCAGAGGGCGAATTTGCCGATAGTTACGGTGTAAATCGTCTGAGTGTCAGAATGGCACTCCAAAAGCTTAACACGCTTGGCATCATCGAAACCCGAGTCGGCGAGGGATCTTATGTCTCAAGTTTTTCTCTGAATCCAGTTTTTCATGAGGTTGCTCCTTTCTTTAAAGGTATTATTACCAGCAGAGAGATTGCAGAGCTCAGAATCGTGATAGAAAACGCAAGCATTGCTGATATTTTACAGAATCCAGAGGAAGAAGAAATTAACTATCTGAATCAGTGTCTTGATGCATACAATCAGCAGCTGCGAGCGTACAGTCGGACCATCGTTGACAGCAAAAGCGGTGAGGAGGAGCTGGATGCACTGCATAAGCTGACGGAATGTGATTTTGCATTCCACAGCCAGCTGGTTCATATGAGTGGGAACGGATTATTTGAGGAAATATATGTTCTGATTAAGGAACTGATCCGAGAACACATTGAACAGCTGCTTTCCCGCCGTATTCACAAGGCGGTCGGCGAAGGCACCGATTACTCTGAGCTTCAAAGCGAGACACATAATGCGATTTATTCAGCGATCATAAATAACGACGTGGATGCAGCAAGAAAACTTACCTCTGAAATGGTAAATCACAGCACAAGAGAATTTAACGGCATTGGATCTGACTGACTTTTGTAAAATATAATACATAAAGAAATCGCCTCCATATGCGGAGTAAATGCAGGCTAAGCGGACAAAAAGAGTTGGTGCTAGCTCCAGAGTTCGGGGTAGGGAGATGTCCTATGAAGCTCGCTCCATACTATTGCATCACCCCATGTCGGGATTGAACTTTCTATCTTTTTCTGCGGCGAGAGCCGTTTGTATATCTCCGCAATACTTTCATCCGTTGGCATTACCTTTAACAGTTCTTTTGCAGAAAGCGGCTCTGGTGAGTGCATGTAGCACCACCAGAAAGCCGCTTTTATTCGTCTCTCTATGTTTAGACCTCTATGATCTCTAAGCATGGCTCTAAGCCTTGCATTTACACCCCCTTCGATCTGATTGTTTGTTGAAGGGATTTTTTCAATTGTACGCAACAACTCTTCATCCAAGTATGTAAATAAGGTCCCGTCACGAATCAATCGTATAAGCGAGTTTCGAGCCTTCAAAAGGCGTTCATGAGTCGGTCGACGTTGTCCATTCTCGTCTACTGTCATCTGGTTCAAAAAGGCTTGGTATCGTTCCATCCAGTCTATGAACCGATGAACCCATTTCTCTGCCTCGACTTTGTTTTTCAGATGCAACAGGTCTTTGGCTAGTATATATAACTCCATCGCAGCCAAGGTTTTAGGCCTGCTAGTCGTGTATCGTCTCACTTGACTGAACACATGGAATGTACACCGTTGAAGCTTGGCATGTTTCCAGGTTTGTCTCAAAGCTTTCGCAAAGCCGGTACCGCCGTCTGATACAACCATCCTAGGCTCTGCGATTCGTGATAATAACGCCTTATAAGCGCCTGAATGCTCGTATCTGCACAGATACCAACCAAGTACATGTTGCGCATCACAACAGATTAATACGCACGCTTTGCGCCCCATGTAGATACCATCTACAAAGACCACATCTCTTTCAGATTCAATCCGAGGAGGCATCGGCCATATATCCCAAAACTGTTTAGCTTTTCTTCGAAATGTTCTTCCTTCAGCAGGCATCTCACGTTGTGTCTGCTTGCCAAACAACCACTTTAAAAAGACTTGTAGCTGTTTTGCTGCGTTATCAAACTTAGGGCGTAATAATCATTGAGCAGGCATTGCAACGCCACCGTTGGGTTCCGGACTTATTCTTCCCGTATTTAATACAAGGCCCACCACAAGAAGGACAAATAGCATGCTTCATGACGTTTTCCTCCAAACATACTGTTTCAAGGAAGATGTAAGCAGAGAAAAGCCTTGTATCTCAAGGGTTTGAAGCACTTTTCACCAACTCTTTTTGTCCACCCTTCATCTTGTTTCAAAGAAGATAAAAAAACCCCGCAACGCTTGATTCTACTAGCGTTGCGGGGTTTTTACCAACCTCTTTTGTCCTATAACTCTAAATGCATATGGAGGCGATTTTTATAAAATTATTTAATCGTTACATGCTCTTTGGCCGTAGCCATAGCTTCTTCACTCATCTCCTGCCCGATGCCAGGAAGTTCCGGAACAGTGTAATATCCATCCTTAGGCTCATAGAAGTACTTACCGGCCTTCTTGAACTTGGTAAGAAGATTAGCATCATGTTCCTCATGAATCACGAAGTTCAGGATAACGGTTTCAACCTGTAATGCAGCTGCTGTTGCAATCGGACCGCCGCATACATGGATCTGAACACCAACATCACATACCTGAGCCATGTCACAGATCTTCTTTGTTTCAGTAATGCCGCCTGTATTGCACAGATCAGGCTGAATGACATTCAGTGTTCTGTCCTCGAAGAACTGGCGGAACTGCCATCTCGTGGAAGATCTCTCACCGGTTGCCAGCGGAAGATTGCATTCTTTCTTGATAACCCTGAAGAGGCTTGGGTTGTCAGGCATGGTCGGCTCTTCATAATACATGATGTGATATGGCTCTAAGGCCTGTCCAAGTTCAATAGCAGTATTTGTATCAAGCAGAGAATGAATCTCAACAATGATATCCAGATCGTCACCGCCGGCTTCTCTCGCGGCTGCGATTCTTTCAACAGACTTCTTCATGTCGTGATAGCGGAGACTTCCTCTATGGTGCTGTCCCTGTGTTCCCATAAGTGCTCCGAGATCTGCAACATCGTCAGAACCAGCAAATACAGGATCAATCTTGACTGCATCATAGCCATCCTTCATGGCATCCTTAACTACTTCGTAGTAATCTTCCGGCTTGCTGAGCATGTGCATACTGTCATCTGCCTGGATAACGCTTCTCCATCCAAACTGCAGCTGAGAAGCATATGCACGAAAGCTTATCATTTGTTTTTCCGCCGAGCAGCTTGTAAACAGGCAGACCAAAGTGCTTTTCGCTTTGATATCCCAGCATGCAGTATCGATAGCAGCCATTGCCGCGGAAATAACGATGCCGCCATTCATGCCCCAGAATGTATGTCTGTGCAGATGTTCCCAGATTTTCTCGGTATCAAAAGGATCGTATCCAATAACAAGCTTTGCAAAAATCCTGGCACTGTCCGTATGCAGCCTGCCAGCAGTTGCCGTATGCGAGACCGGCTTCGCCAAATCCGCTGATGCCTTCATCTGTATTCACTTTTACTGTAATGAAATCGCCTAAATAGCAATCAACACTTGTGATTTTTCACAGAAAATTCTCCTTTCAAAAATATGACTATTTCTGCAAGAAACGTCAGCTGCCTATACATCTGCAGATGACTCCTCTGCAATACAGGTTTGATGCGGTCAATTTATTTGATTGTAACCACTGTCGCCTCTGCAATAGCCTGTTCGCTCATTTCCTGACCGATGCCCGGAAGTTCCGGAACATGGTAGAAGCCTTCCTTATCCGGTGTGTAGAAGTACTTGCCGGCGTTCTTCCATGCAGAAGTAAGGTTTGCGTTATGCTCTTCATGGATAACAAAGTTCGGGATGGCTGCCTCAACCTGCAGAGCAGCTGCTGTTGCAATCGGTCCGCCGCAGACATGGATCTGAACACCAACATCATATACCTGAGCCATGTCGCAGATCTTCTTGGTTTCAGTAATGCCGCCGGTATTTGCGAGGTCAGGCTGAATAACATTCAGTGTTCTCTCTTCCAGGAACTGACGGAACTGCCATCTTGTTGAAGATCTCTCGCCTGTTGCCAGCGGGAGTCCTCCCTTTTTCTTTGATATGTTTAAACAGTCCTGCATTGTCAGGCTTGGTCGGCTCCTCCATATACATAATCCTATACGGTTTCAGAGCAGCTGCTAATTCTGCAGATGTATTTGCATCAAGAAGAGAATGAATTTCTACGATGATGTCGAGATCCTCACCGCCGGCCTCTCTCGCTGCTGCAATTCTTTCTACGGATTTCTTCAGATCATGTTCTCTGTATGCACCGCGCACCTGATTGCCATTGGTTGCAAATACTGCTGCATCTCCGCCTTCAGGTCTCTTAAGAAGTGCGAATACGGGATCAATCTTGACTGCATCGTAGCCGTCTTTTACAGCATCCTTTACTACCTCATAATACTCTTCCGGCTCATACAGAAGACGCAGACGATCTTCCTTCTCAATCAGTGTTCTCCATCCGAACTGCAGCTGGGAAGCATATGCACGAAAGCTTATCGTTTGTTTTTCCGCCGAGCAGCTTGTAAAACAGGCAGACCGAGTGCTTTTCCTTTGATATCCCAGCAGGCTGTATCAATGGCTGCCATTGCGGAAGAAATGACGATTCCGCCATTCATTCCCCAGAAGGTATGTCTGTGAAGATGCTCCCAGATTTTCTCTGTATCCCATGGATCCATACCGATACAGAGCTTAGCGAAATCCTGGCACTGGCCAAACGCAGCCTCTGCGCAGTTTCCATAAAGCAAGGCCAGCCTCGCCAAATCCGCTGATCCCTTCATCCGTGTTTACACGGACCGTAATAAAGGGACTAAATGCACCGCCACTCTTATAGCAGTCAATACTAGTTATCTTCATCAGTTTTCTCCTTTCCTTGATGAAAAATAATATTTTGTTGATATACAGTTTTATTCTTATAGCTGCAGGCAAGTTATTCGTTTTCACCCGTAGCTGCCCACAGAGAAGTATGGATTTCCACGTCCGCATTCTTTCCTACAACCAGACCGATGATTGTGAAAACGGCAATTGCGATAACATTCAGAAGCATTACCGGTCTGCTCATGGACAGCAGAGACTTCCACAGAACAACCATGAAGAAAAAGAAGGACACAACGCAGATCAGATAATACAGGCCGTTCGAAATATGATATTTGGACTGTGCCCATGCCTTTGAATACAGCTTGGGGAATTTCAGTATAGCAATCATATTTAAAATGGCGAAGCAGGACTGAATCAACTGCACCATATTCGTGATGACTGTGATAGACAGACCTGCAATGATCGGGATCATGCCCCTACAACATACATGAATGTCAGAATCCATACACGTGCGCCGTTTTTATTCTTTTTGCCGAATGCTGCCGGAAGCCATCCGTCATCACAGGACTGTCCGATGGTGATTGCGTTATAAGCGAAACTGGAATTCAGTGTCGAAAGCAGTGCCATAATCGGTCCGCCGATGATGAAAATGTGAGAACAGAACAGGCGGGAAGATTTTTCTGTGCCGCAAATACAAGTGTTGTTGAATCACCATACTCTTCAACACGCATTACGCCCACGCCAGCCATTGCAACTCCGACATACAGAACGATCAGAGTAGGAACTGCCATCAGCAGAACCTTTGGAATATCCCTGCGGGCATCCTTGGAGTCACGCCCGTAAGCCGTAGTCATGTAATAACCTTGCGTAGAATACACAAACAGCAGAACGGCTCCAAGAAATCCGCCGGAAATCTGACCGTTTTTGAATGTGATGCCCCACCCGTTAATCAAGACGTCCGGATCACTCATGTTAAAGATCGGGAGCTTCATCTTTACGATGCCTACGATTGCGAACATCAGCAGTGCCGCAATCAGAAACCATGTCATCAGTTTCTGCGCCTTTGCCATAATATCGATACCCATAAGATTTACGACAAAGAAGAATGTCAGCAGCGCTGCTCCGGTGATAATCTTTGCAACCGGAGTTCCCATAGCGGGAATAATGTCGCCCAGATACGCCGATGCAGACGCACCAAACAGTGACAGAGAAAGACATTGCGTCAGATACATATAGGCACTATACACCTGCCACTCTGGGACCTGCCATGCCGCAGAGCATGGAGTAATTTCCGCCTCCCATCCGCACTGTCGAAGAAATAAATACGGTCGGAAGAATCATCAGGAATCCCATGATGATTGCCACAAAATACGCCAGCCATGCGGAGTATCCGGTCATTTTGATGGCCGGAACGATCAATGTGATTACGCCTGCGCCAATAACCTGTCCAATTGCCAGTGCATAAAGCTCCGGTACGCCCAGAGTTCCGGCTTTCGGTTCTGGTTCTCTTACTACTTTAATCATATGCTTCCCCTCGTTTAATGATAGTCTTTTAAGAATATGCATTTACATCTCAGGCAAAGGCCCGCGGTCACCTTTTCTGGATGTTATAATACCCAAATCTGTTATTCCACTACCTTGTAAAGCACTGCCTTTTCAATAGCAGATCTCAGGAATTCATTGTCGATCCCTGGCAGATCCGGTACCGTGAAATATCCGTTTTCCGGCTGACGGTTATATTTTGTCAGTCCAACACTGGTATCACTTCGATTGCACACATGATGCTCATGGATGACAAAATTAGGCAATGTACACTCAACCTGGATTGCAACATCTGTCACAAATGGACTTCCGGCGGCATGAACCTGAATGCCGACATCAAAAAGCATGTGCCATATCTGCAATTTTCTTTACTTCTGAAATACCGCCGCAGTTGCCGATATCCGGCTGTGCCAGCTGCAGGCTGTTTCTCTTAGAAATACTCTGCATACTGCCATCTTGAGAAAAGCCGTTCTCCATTCGCAATCGAGTACATCTGTATGAGCAGTTATATAATCCAGAGTCTGCGGAGTAGGAGTATTCGGCTCTTCGAATGCAAGTATGTGATATTTCTCGGCAAGCTTGCCAAGCTGTACCGCAGCAAGAGCATCCGGATATGAGTGATTCTCCATGATGATATCCACATCATCGCCGGCAGCTTCTCTGGCAGCTTTCATTCTGGATTCAACCATCTTGTACTGTCTTGGAGTCATAAAGCCGTTATGATCCAGGAAAGAGAGCAGCTTGCCTTCTTCATCTCTGTCGAAGAAGTCGATCTTGACTGCATCATATCCTTCTGCAATGACAGTTTAACGTTGTGGGCGTAATCCTCTGGAGTTACGCACCACAGGTTCTCTGATTCTCCGACCATTCCCCATCCGAACTGCAGCTGGGATGCATACGCACGAAGCTTGTCTCTCACCTTGCCGCCAAGCAGCTGGTATACAGGAACACCAAAATACTTGCCTTTGATATCCCACAGTGCCACATCGATGGCGGCAATTCCGGAAAAAATAACCGGACCGCCGTTCTGCCCCCAGAACGTCTTCTTATACATAGTTTCCCAGATCAGTTCTGTCTGCAGAGGATTCATCCCTATGACAAGCTGGGCGAGATCAACAACCATGCCAAAGGCAGCGTCACCGCCAATGCCATATGCCATTCCTGCCTCTCCATCTCCAAAGAGCCCTGTATCCGTATAGACACGGCACCCAATGGGGCTATTCTGCTTACTGTTTGCAGTAGGCAGTCTGAAGACTTCAACTTTTGTAATTTTCATTACTTTCCTCCTGTAAGCAATGGATGCACATTTAGTGGTCTATTCATTTTGATGGCTTTTATCACTTGTTCGCTAACTAATATGATAAACATTTTATTCTGCAAGTCAATAGAAAATTGTAGGATGATTGTAAGATGAACTAGGACAATAAAACAGAGCCGATGACGAACTCGTGGTATGATGAAGCTACCACACACCAACTACACCAGGAGGTTCGTTCCGTCCTTACGCACACGGGCATATTCCTTCGGGTACATCGCCATCAGCTCATCCGTGATGAAGTGACTGATAAAACCGGACATGCTGTGATTCAGCATGATCTCCTCAATCGCCTCGACCTCCTCAACAAGGTGGAAGCTATTGTTGGGTTCCGCGTAGAGTACGATGGCCTCCTCTTCGTAGTCATCCTCGTCGTCATCTTCTTCACCTGTAATCACATCGGTCAGTTTTTCCAAAATCTCACCGGTCTCGCAGAAGAACTCCTTCCACTTTTTGGTGAGAAGCTTTACCTTCTTGGTCTGCTGGAAATGACGCATGGTCTCCGCCATGCGCGCCATTGTTCTTGGGTCATTGCTATCGTTCCTTTCTTTCCTGATTTGGGCAAAAGAAAAACGCCCTCGATTCCTCAAAGGCGCTGTTCACTGAGTATTGCATTATCTCTCCTGATCTCGAGGCTTTCTTTTTCTGCCACTGATCAAGAAGTTTCAGAATGGTGTTCTGCATCTGCTGCGTGGTGTAGGATCTGGGGAAATACTTCCTGAGCTGCTCGTTCCGAAGGTAACCCGCTCAAGATCACCCTTCTTTACTTCATTCATAATTTCTCTTGCGGCATCCAGAGTGAAGCCGCCTTCCTGACTTAGCTTTTTCAGACGCTGTGCCTGGGGAAAGAGACGGGGCCGCCTGCACCTCATCCATAGCCTGAAGGAACATTTCCTGCTCCTCGGGCTTCAGGTAAAGAGTTCGACCGCGGGGTTAAAGGAAATCTGCTTTTGGTCGACCAAATCCAAAACTTCTGGGATCAGGTTGGTGAGACGAGATGAAGCGCTTCACCTGTGACTTGCTTTTCGCCAGCCTCATCAGCAACAACTTGGGCAGACCAAGAAATTCGGTCCAACTTGGTCCGAATTATTTTTAGTTGGTCTCCCTGCCTTGTGTTTCATGGCTTCCAGCTTCATCTTGTACGCAAACGCCCGCTCGCTTGGCAGAATGTTTTCTCTCTGCAAGTTGGAATCGACCATAAGCACCGTGGCGGCATCGTCATCCATACGGCGAACCAGCACCGGCACTTCTGTGAGTCCCGCAAGCTCTGCAGCGTGCGCCCTCCGGTGTCCTGAGATAATCTCGTAACTGCCATCCTCCAGCGGCCGCTCAATCAGAGGCGTCAAGACGCCGTACTCTGCAATGCTCTCCGTAGTCCGGAGCATTGCTTCGTCATCCACCACCTTGAAGGGGTGCTCTTTAAAGGGCACCAACGCGCTGAGGCGGATGCTCTGCACACGTTCAAGCTGGCTTTCCGCGCGGCTCTCGTCTGTCTCAAAAGATATCATCGTAGCTGGTCAAGCTGATGTTTCCGCCTCTTTTCGGCATTTACCATCACCTCCTTTGTCAGACTCTGATAAGCTTCGGCGACCTTGCCTCCGGGGTCATGCTTGAAAATGCTCACACCCTCGGCGCTGATTTCTGCCGCCCGGACGGAACGAGGAATATCCGCATCGTAGACCTTCAGCCTTCCGCCGTAGGTGTCACGGATTAGAGTGCTAATCTCTTTTTGCGAAATTCGTGCGGTAATCCATCATGGTCAGCAGTATCCCTTCAATCCTGAGCTTCGGATTAATCTGGCGCTTAACCTTGTTGACCGTCTGAAGCAGCTGCTCCAGTCCTTTGGCAGAAAGGTAGTTCGCCTGAACAGGAATCAGCACCTGATCCGATGCTGCAAGTGCATTGACGGTGAGCATTCCGAGAGAAGGCATACAGTCCAGCAAAATGAAATCGTAGCTATCCTTCACGGTTTCCAGATATTGCTTAAGGACCGTTTCCCGACTCATGGCATTGACCAATGACACCTCAAGGCCTGACAGCGTGATATTTGCGGGGACAAGCTCGACGCCTTCTTCATGCGGTAGTATTCCTTCCTTCGGTGCAAGCGGCTGATCCTGCATGACCTTTGCCATCAGATCCGTCAGAGTGACCGAAAGATCATCCGGTCTGGAATGCCCTAACGCAATGGTCAGAGAGCCCTGCGGATCTGTATCGACTAACAGCACCCGTTTTCCCTCTCTGGCAAGACCGATTCCAAGATTTTCACAGGTAGTGGTCTTGCCGGTTCCCCCCTTCTGATTGACGACTGCCATCACTGTGGCTTTCGACATTAATTGATCACCTCCCTAAAACTGGCCTGCGGCCATGTCGTTGTTTACCCACGCCTGATAAAAGGGGCGGATTGTCGCAGGCGCGTTGTAGAGCGCGGTCAAGAGATACTGCCTGATATTCCGCACCTTGGTCGTATTCTCTGAAAGGCATTTCAGAACATAGCGGATATGCTCTGCGTTTAGCTTCATAAAGCGGCTCTTCACCACTGCGAGTGGCTTATCATCACCGGCGATGCGGATTACGCTTCGCTTGGAACAACAGATATCCACCATGAGGATCCAGAATGCCGAGAATGGTTTCCGCTTCGCCAAGATTCTCCCGAAGCAGCACGTCAATGGACAGCGATTCTCTGAAAATAGCACTCATAGTCATTGCGTTCGTCCATATCATCCCCATCACATCCCGATCGGATGGGATTGATATCACTATTCTCAGTATTGTTATGATTAGTATTGATTCCTCGTGATTTCGGGTAGTCTGCAGTTGTGATATTCACGGCTCCGGAATCGTGTTTTTTCACGATTCTGAATTTGTGTTGCCACAGAGCCTTCCACACCGGTAATAAAATTCTTTACAAAGATCAGATTCGGTTTTTCCGAGCCCCTGACGCCTCCGTTCAATCAGACCGCATTTCTTTTTCAAGCTCATCCAAGAGCTTTGTGGCTTTTCTGGTCGGCACAGTTCATGTCTGCCATGATCCTGCTCGATGGTGTAGATAATATAGACCCGACCGTTATCGTCGCCCCACTTGTTCCTAACGGAAAGATCCAGCTTATCGAGCATGATGCCGTACAAGATTTTGGCCTCCGCTGACAGCGGCTTGAACTGCTCCTTTGTAAAAAGCACCTTGGGAACTCGATAGAAGGAAAACTGTTCCGCCTGGGCTCCGTAGAAATAATCAAACAAGCATCATCACCACCTCTTTTCAGGAGAACCCGTCCCGCCTGAGCGGCTTCTTGCGGAATACATCCTTCTCCGCGCCGAAAGGACAGCTGCTGAACTGACAGTTGCGGTACTTGAATTCCGGACGCCAGAAGCTACAGCGGGCACAGCTAACAGGCCTCTCCTTTGATTTCCGGCCTACCTTTTTGGCTTCCTTTGTCAGCTTCTCATCATCGTCGGAAGAGTTCTTCATTCCTGCTCATTTTGCGCCCCATCCTTCTCCCTGCGCATTTCTCTGCTTGCCAGTAGCCACCTGTCCAGCTCCTTGTAACAGCAGGCGCTGACACAGGGCTGCGTTTTCGCATAGCAGCATCCCTCGCATTTCTTTTCCTGCTCGCTCTTCACGCTCTCGGCCAGATAGTAGCAGTTCCGCTCTTCCAGGATGCAACCGGCCTTGCGGTTTTCCAGAAGAAACAGCGTCTGCAGCTTTCCGGCTTGTCATCGTAGTAGCGAACTCCCTCCACCAGAATGACTCTCCTTCGTTTCTGTTTGTTCCCTCTCAAGCTGATATCCTCCTCTCTTTGCTACGCCTCCGGAAAATCCGGAGACGACAAAGCCCCGCAGTGAGTTTTCATCACTACAGGGCTATGTAAGATATCGTATGGGAGGACTGTGAGAGGAATCGGGCTAATCAAGGCGCGTGCCTTTGGAAATCTAAAATCCTCGGGACTTAATTTCTAACACCTTTAGATATTCTCCGTATATAATTGCCATATTTCTAATTTGTTTTTCCGGTTTGAGCACCGGTAAACACCGCTGCGCAGCGAAAAACTCACGACCTCCCGCTATTTTTTTAGCTTGCGTCCCCTCTGAGGACTTACTCCGGCATTAGAAAAAGCCGTTTTTAGATATTGTCTAATCGGATCTCTGTTTTTTTAGATGAAAAACAGGGAAAGATTGTGCAATCTTCCCCTGTCCGGACCTGTCCCCGGGCGGATTTGAACCGCCGACGTTTCGCTTAGGAGGCGAACCCTCTATCCAGCTGAGGTACGAAGACATATTGGATTTTCCTTTATTTTTCAAGGCTTTGCCGCTCTTCGGCACTCTATCCGGCTGAGCTACAGAAACCTATGTTATAATATTATAAAAGCTTTGCGCGGGAAGCTACAAGCGGAACAAGGAGGATCCGGGCACATGCACATAGAAACACTCGGCAATGATACAACTTCCCTGTCTCACGGCACTCCGCATTTTACAACTCGAATCCGGACTTTCTTTTGCACCACCTCGGACAGGAGCAAGTTTCTCTCGACTTTATCGGCGAAGAACGCCGGGAGGCTGCACGCCACGGCTTTTGGAATCCGCCTCATCTCGGCGGGAGGGCGCCCCCTCGGCATTCTCGACTATATGCAACGACCCACCGGTTATGTATATTTGTCCCTTCTTATTTTGGATGCCTCCGCACAGCGACAGGGACTTGGAAGGCGAGCATTCCACGCGTTTGAGACCCTGGTTCGAAGCCGTGGCGCTACACGCATTCGCATCGACGTGGTCAATGACTACGAACCCAATTTAATTCCCTTCTGGCAAAAACTCGGCTTCGTAGGCAAGCGAACAGACAGCCTCTGCTGGGGCGCTAAGCGCTCTCAAATTCTCGTGATGGAAAAACAACTGAGCTAAAAGAGACGGCCTCCTAAGTTGATATACCCTCTTTACTGGACACGAAAGTGTCACAGTAAGGAGGGTTTTATCATGCGCTATGATTATGAATTTCAAGAAGATGTGTGTCGACCTGTATCGACAGGGGAAATGGCCAGAGACACCGGAGGGTTATAACGATCCGGGTAACTTTCACGTCATGATTCGTCGATGGGCTCGTGCCGAAAAAGGCAAATGGCTCCCCAGGTCCCTAAAGCATGGAAAGCAGCATCCGTGGACGCCTGAAGAGAAACTGAAGCTAATCACAAAGGTTCTCGCCGGGAGGACGGCACAGTCCGTTGCGCTAGAGGCCGGCATTGAGAGCCGTCTGCTCTATGACTGGGTGCAAAAAAATATAAGATTTACGGGTACAATGGACTTGTAAGTAAGAAGAAAGGCCGCAAGTCAAAGGATACTGCGAAGATGAAGAAAGTAAATATCAACAATCCCAGAAAACTCCAGGAGAGTGAATACGAGGAGCTCCTCCGGCTTCGTGAAGAGAACGCCTTGATTAAGGCCGAGAACGAAGTAATAAAAAAAGAGATCGCCTTGAGAGAAGAAAAAGGAAGCTGCGCGACTCAAGGCGAGAAAGCAGCGATCATCAAAGAACTCCGCGACAGAGGATACAAACTGAAGTACCTGCTGACAGCAATGGGAATGTCCCGGTCCACCTACTACTATGAACTTGGCAGGACTGACGCAGTTGCTCTCAGGAATACAGGTCTTTCCGCAGAGATCCGCAGAATTTACGATGAGAACCGGCAGCGATATGGTGTCCGCCGAATTACGGCGGAGCTGCATAATCGTGGATTTGAGGTCAATCACAAGCGTGTTCAGCGGCTCATGCACGACATGGAACTGTTCGGCAAGCGTCCGAAGGAGAAGTATCATTCTTACAAAGGTGAGGTGGGCAAGACCGCTGACAATCTCCTTAAACAGGATTTTATTTCAGACACACCCCTCGAGAAATGGACAACAGACGTATCTCAGTTCAACATGGGATGGGGGAAGTGCTACTTTTCTCCGATCCTCGACATGTGCGGGAACGAGATTATCTCGTACAATGTTTCTGCTGCATCCTAATATGGAACAGATTAAGGACATGCTGGATAAGGCATTTGCAAAGTTCCCAAAGTTAACAGGCTTGATTATGCATTCAGATCAGGGCTGGCAGTATCAGCACGCCTACTATCGAACCGAGCTTGAGAAGCATGGCATCACACAGTCGATGTCCAGAAAGGGGAATTGCCATGATAACGGCATTATGGAGTCGTTCTTTGGTCGGATGAAGAATGAGATGTTCTATGGACATGAGCAAGAGTTCAAGTCCTTTGAGGAATTTGTTACTGCAGTCGATGATTATATCGAATACTATAACAACAGGAGAATCCAGAAGAAAACAAACTGGATGCCTCCTGTACAATACAGGATAGCATCCAGTTGCGGTGCCTAACGATAGTCAATGTGTCCAGAATTCTGGGTACATATCAGCTGCGGAAGGCCGTCTCTTTTTCTCTGTATGCCTTAGTACTTTCGATGGCGCTTTGTGATCACAATTACCGCCGCACAAAGTGTTTGCAGCGCCTGTCTCTTTCCCCTTCTTTACTTGGTCCCCGTGAGCGCTACGCCGTTCACATAGAGCGTGTGCCCGTTTGCAGTCACATTGGCCGCATCTCCGTTAAAGGAAGTCACATAGCTGTCCGCACTGAGCGTCCAGGTACTGGTGCTGTCCAGCGTCACCGAGACGGTTCCGACTTCGGTCGAGACAGTCTCGCCCTTCGCATTGCTGATCTTGCCGTCCACGGAGCCCTCAAAGCTCGATCCGTCGCTAAGCTCAAGATTTAAGGTGGAATCGTTGCCCACCTTGACTGCGCCCGCAAGCGTCTGCTTGCTCGCCTTCAAGGTCGCAATGTTCTTTCCGCCGCTCCAACCGTCCGCGCAGACCGAGAGCAGTATCTTCTCGGAGTCCTCGTTGACAATCTTCACATCATTCAATGTGATCACGGCATCGGTGTTGGTCACGTGGAACACATGGCCGCTCTGACTGGTCAGGCTGCCGCCGTTCATCGTAAAACTGCTCGTGCCGCTGTCCGCATCGCCGGACATGGACTGATAAATCATGATGCTGTCAGGGAAGGTCGCGTTGCCGTTTCGCTCGTGTTCTTCGCCGTGAGATTGCAGTTCTCAAGCTTTAATGGAGTTCAGTCCCTCAATGCAGACTCCCTCCGCGCGATACGACTTGAGTTCCGCGTTAGACACCGTGATGTCCGCCGTGGAATAGATCGCCGGGGAGCCGACACCGCTTGACTCATAGCTGCCGCCGTCTACCACGACCGTGCCGCCGCCGCGGTCCGTGCGGATTGCCGCGGAGGACTGGCCTGTCGTCGTGACCTTCAGATTCGAGGCATTCGTGATGCCGCCACCGGTTGTCATAATGCCGCCGGAGCCGTCGCCCATGGTTGTGATTTTTCGTGTCGCTTTGATGGTGACCGTCGTGCCGTCGCCGCTTTCTCCGTTCTTTCCCCCGTTGCCGCCGTAGCAGAACATACCGTTCGCGCCGTTCGCGTTGGAAGTAATGCTTCCGCCGGTAATCGTGGTCTTGGAACCGCCTTTTACCAGAAGCGCTGCGTTGAGGCCGTAGAAGTTGCAGTTGTCACCGCCGTCGGAGTCGCCGGTCTTCGTGAGCAGGGGATTCGCAATGCTCACCGCATCGGAAGTCGAAATGAGCAGAGCGCTCTCATCGCTCGTTGCGCTTACATAGGTCTGGTCGCTCGTCGAGCTTGCGGATGTGATTTCCGCGGCGCCCTTGTACTCGATGTCCGAGCTGCTTCCGCCCGGCGCTCCTCCGGGTCCGCCCTTTCCGTCCGGGGCCTTCCCATCCGGCGCACCGCTCGGCGCTTCTCCCTGCACCGTGCTGCTCTCTGTCTCGGTGCTGCTCTCCGCAGAAGTGCTTGTGACAGCCTTGTTTCCGCAGGCGGCAACGCTGAGTGCCACCGCTGTCGCAAGCAGCAGTATGCGACCGTTCTTCTTTCTCATAAGAACTCCCTTCTCAATGCCGACAACGCGGTCGGTCGATTGAATATCACAAGTCCCGTCGGGGCAAGCTCTGTTGCAAGCCTAAGCCGCGATACTTAGCAAGCAGCTTTTATAGTCCTGTCAATCCTTCCTTGTCAATCGCCCCCACCCGTAAAACGGGTGATTCAGAATGCGGGCTATAAGCCCGCATTACTAGCCAGCGTCTAAAGGCGCTGGCTTTCTCCTTGTTCCTCCCAGGAAGCAAAGCTTCCTGGGAGCTCCGTTCAAGCCACCTTGCTTTTATCACCTGGCTGCCCCTAAAGGGGCAATTATTGGCTTAATTACTTTTGATTCGTTCCAGGCTTCGCCCCGAACGGATCCTCGTACTCCTTCACGCTCATCTTGTCTTGGAGGATATCGGCCCTCTCCCGGTCTTGGATGTACTTTCTTACCGTCGCATCATTCAGTCCGACGGTACTTACATAGTATCCCTCTGCCCAGAAGTGCCTGTTCCCAAACTTATACTTCAGATTCGCATGCCGATCGAACATCATCAGCGAGCTTTTCCCTTTCAGGTATCCCATGAAAGACGATACACGAATCTTCGGTGGTATGCTCACTAACATGTGCACATGGTCTGGCATCAAATGTCCTTCTATAATCTCTACGCCTTTGTATGCGCAAAAATCATGAAGGATTTGAGCCAAATCCTTTTTGTATTGATTGCAGATTATTTTTCGTCTATACTTTGGCGTAAAGACGATATGGTACTTGCACAGCCATTTGGTATGTGCAGTACTATTAGTTTGAGTGATGAAATCACCTTTCCTTTCTCAGTAGTGGCTTGGACACCTCTATTGTACGGAAAGGTGATTTCTGTTAAACGATTTGTCTCCACCCGCACAGCGGGTGGTTTTTGCTTCGATAATGCTTTCACTCTGCTTTGCAAGCGAACCAAATGCTCAGCAGGCTAAAGCCAAAAGCGTCAATTAAAAAGAACGCCGCCCTGCCTCGCGGGTCGACGGCGTTCTTTTTGCCACACTTACTTACTCACCACCGCTTTCTTAAATACAAATTACCGTTGCTGGTCATATATACACCGGACACATAGTTACGCATTAAGTAGGTGTTAGACTTATAGTAAAGCGGCAAAACCGGGTACTCCACCGATACCGTCTCATCGGCCTGTTTGACGAGTTCCGCAAACTTGGCGGAATCCCGCTCCGAGCGAATCCGATCGACCAGCGCATCATAGTTCGAATTGCTGTAGAACAAATTGTTGGCCACATCGTCCGTGTACAATAGCGGCAGGAAGCTCATCGGATTCACATAGTCCGCAGACCATCCCATGGCTGCGACTTCATAGTCTCCGTTCTGGACCGCATCGTAGAAGACCGCCCAATCTGCCGAACTCACCTCAACCTTGACACCAAGATTACCGGTCAGCATCTCCGCCATCGCCTCGGCGACCTTCTTCGCATTGTCGTCGGAGTAATAGGAGAGATGAATGGTCGGAAAAAGCTGCGGGATTGGCATAGCCTGCTTCCGCGAGTGCTGCCTTTGCAGCCTCGGGATCCGCTGTCGGCTTTAAGTCAAAGTCGGAACGCCCCTCCGTGATATCCTTGCCATCGATCACATAGCCTGGCGCCATCCAGCTGTGAGGCCGGCGTTGCGTCCAACTGAGCAACATTGTTAATCAGCGCATTTCTGTCAATCGCGAGCGCCAGAGCCTTCCGTACCTTCGGGTTGTTGTAGGGTTCCTTGCCACAGTTGATATTATAGTAAACTGTTCCGTAGTTGGGCGTGACCACCACCCCCGCATTCTCTGCCTTCAGTCTCGCGAGATCGCCGGAGGGAATGCTGCGTATTCCGTCTACCTCGCCGTTCTCATAGGCTGTCAACGCGGTGGAAGTGTCCAAAATATAGCGGAAACTCAGCTTCTCAAGGGACACGTTGGCCGCATCCCAATAGTTCTCGTTCTTTGTGAGGACAACAGAAGCTCCGGAGTTGATTTCCGAAATTTTGAACGGCCCGTTGCAGACATAGGTAGCTGCGGTCTGGGTCCACTTGTCACCGTTTGCCTCTAACGTCTCCTTCTTGAGCGGAGAGTAGACCCACATAGAAACAATGTCCGGGAAAAAGGGACAGGGGGCTTTCAGTCGATACTCGAGAGTCCTGTCATCGATTGCCTTGACGCCGAAACTCTCATCGGAACCTTTTCCCTCGTAATATGCCTCAGCTCCCTCAATATAGTCGGTCATCATATTCAGGTACTGTGCAGTCGTCGCAGGGGTACAGACATGTTTTGCGGCATAGACATAGTCTTCTGCCGTGAGCGGAGAACCGTCCGACCACTTGAGCCCGTCTCGCAAACGGAAGGTATATACCGTCATATCCTCGTTGCTCTCCCAACTCTCCGCATTTCCGGGCACCAACTCTCCCTTGGCATCATAAGTGACCAGTCCCTCAAAGCAGTTGATAATAAAGGGAGCCGCAAAGGAATTGTTGGTGTAGGACGGATCGAGCGAGTCCGGCGGATTGCTGAGAACAAAAAACAGTTCCTGCTTTCCAGAGGGCTTCGGCGTTTCCGCCGTGCTCTCCGCCTTGGTATCGCCCACAAGGTTTACCGTCTCCGCCTTATCACCGGACTTCGTGCCACCGCAGCCTGCCAGACATAGGGACAAGATGAGCGCTGCCGCAAGGGCCGCACCGTACTTCTTTTCATATAAATCTCCTCCTTTTCGTTTGCCTTATCTGCATTGTTTATCTGAATGAAGTGCTCCGCATCCACGCGATGCCCGGCACCGCAAATCTTCAGTCATACAGGTGGCATGCACAGAGATGTCCGCCGCCCATATCCTTTAAGACAGGCTCTTCTTCCTTGCACTTTTCGGTCGCAAAGGGACATCTCGTGTGGAACCTGCAGGCGCTCGGCGGATGAATGGGACTCGGGATATCACCCTCGATGCTGCTCTTCACCTTTTGACGCGCAAGCTTCGGATTCGCGACCGGTATCGCACCGAGCAGCCCCCGTGTGTAAGGATGCAGGGGGTGTGCGTAAATTTCCTCCGCTTCGCAGAGCTCTACGAGCTGTCCCAGATACATGACGCCTACCTCATCCGATACATAGCGGACCATTGAGAGATCGTGTGCAATGAAGAGATAGGCGGTTCCGCTCTCCTCCTGATAGTCTCGAAGCAGGTTGATGATCTGCGCCTGAATCGAGACATCCAGCGCTGAAATCGGTTCGTCGCGAGATCACAAGCTCCGGCTTTAAAAATCAACGCCCTCGCAATGCCTACGCGCTGTCTCTGTCCGCCCGAAAATTCATGTGCGTAGCGATTCGCATGCTCTCTGGTGAGCCCCACCTTCTCCAGCATGGGATATATAAATTCCCCTGCCTCCTCCTTGCTCTTCACCAGTTTGTGGGCGAAGAGCGGCTCCGCAATGATATCGCGCACCGTCATTCTCGCATTCAGAGAGGCATAGGGGTCCTGAAAGATCATTTGCATATGTTTCCGTACCGGGTGGAGCTCCCGCTCGCTGAGATGCGAGATATCCTGCCCGTCAAAGATAATGCGCCCTCCGTCGGCTCATAGATGCGGATGATGGTCCGCGCCATCGTGGACTTTCCCGCAGCCCGACTCGCCGACCAGTCCAAGGTCTTTCCGCGCTCCAGTCGAAAGCTCACATGGTCGACTGCATGGACCTGTTCCCCGCCCCGCGGGGAAGTAGCGCGTCAGGTTTTTGACTCCAACAATACCTGTTTATCGTCTGCCATGGCTTTTTCCCCTTATCTTTTCTTGAACGGATTCTGTTCCGCAGGCGCCTCCGGGTCGAGCAGCCAGCATCTCGCGCTGTGTCCCTCTCCCACCGGTTGCAGCCCCGGCAATTCTGCCGCGCAAATCTTTCTCGCATAGCGGCAGCGCGGGGCAAATGGGCAGCCCGCCGGCGGATTTGTCATATCCGGCGGCGAACCCGGAATCGGAATCAGGCGCTCCGCTTTGTCCTGCCGAATACTCGGCATGGATTCCAACAAGCCCAAGGTATACGGATGGCTCGGCTGCTCAAAGAGAGCGTCAATCGGCGCCTCCTCCATAATGAGGCCGCCGTACATGACCTCAACCTTCTCACAGAGCTCCTGCAATAACCCCGAGGTCATGCGTGATGAATATGATGCCGGTGTTGTGTTTCTCCTTGAGTTCTCGCATCTGCCGGATAATCTGGTCCTGAATCGTGACATCCAATGCCGTCGTCGGTTCATCCGCAATCAGTAGTTCGGGTTATTTGCGAGCGCCATTGCAATCGCGACACGCTGCCGCATACCGCCGGAAAACTCGTGCGGATAGGCATGATAGCGCTTTTCCGGCTCCGGGATACGCACTTCCACGAAGCGCTTCAGAACCTCTTGCCTCACTGCCTCCCGCGACTTATCGCGGTGATGAATTCGTATCATCTCGGCAACCTGGTCTCCGACAGGAATCAGCGGATTCAGCGAAGACATCGGATCCTGAAAAATCATCGCAATCTTCTCCCCGCGTATTTCCCTGCAGCTCCTTCATCGAGAGCTTGGTCAAATCCCTGCCCTGAAACATAACACTGCCGTCTTTGATGACAGCCGTGTCCGGGAGTAATTTGAGAAGGCTCATATTGGTGATACTCTTGCCGGAACCGGACTCACCGACAATGCCGACAATCTCAGCTCTTTTTACCTCGAAGGACACCCCGCGAACCGCCTGTACCTCGCCGTTTGAGGTCATAAAGGATGTCTTTAGATTATCTACTCGTAACAAGGTCTCGTTCATTTTCGGCTACTTTCTGAGCTTGGGGTCCAGCGCATCGCGCAGACCGTCACCGACAAAGTTAAAGGCAAACATGATTAAAACAATGACAATCGCCGGGATGAATAGCTGATATGGACAGGTTCTCAGGGTTTTTCGGTCGCATCGTTGCACATGGTGCCGAGCGATGCGAGCGGCGGCTGCAAGCCTATTCCGAGGAAGCCTAGGAAAGCCTCCATAAAAATCGCGGAGGGAATCAGCATGGTAACCGTTACCAGAATGGATCCCATCGCATTCGGAATGAGATGCGCGAGGAGCACGGTTTTCGCCGAAGAGCCTATGGTTTTTGCTGCCAATACAAATTCCTGCCGCTTGAGAGAGAGCACCTGTCCTCTGACCACACGCGCCATATCCACCCAATAGGTGGTTCCGAGCGCCACCATGATACTCTGCAGTCCCGCTCCCATCAGAACCATGATCAGGATAACATAGAGCGTCAGCGGTATCGTGCTGATGATATCGACCACGCGCATCATCACCATATCGGTACGACCGCCGAAATAGCCGGAGATGCCTCCGTAAAGAATGCCAAGAATCAGGTTGACACCGGCTGCGACAAAGGCAACCAGCAGCGATACCCGCGTGCCGTACATCAGCCTGGTCAGAATATCCCGCCCCAGAGCATCTGTCCCGAAAAGATAGGAACGGTTCCAAAGAACCTTTGACTTTGCAATGACCAGCGTTTCGGGATTGATGACCAAATAAGGCATTTTCCCGTAGTACAGAGCTACTTTTTTGCCCCCGCAATCGTAAATGCTCATCTGCCGCGCACTGTCCTCTCGCAGCTTGTCAAGCTGTTCGCCCAGGGTACCGTCTTTGTTGACCGTCAGCAGCTTTAGGTTCTGGTGATATATAGGTAGCTGACGCAATCCGAGTCTCAAAGACCTTCATAAGCGGAGACACATTGACCAGCGCCAGGTTCTGCTTTGAATAGCTGCGCCCGGTAAAGAGCGGCCCCCAAAAACGCGAACAGCATGAGAACCACGATAATCACAAATCCTACAATCGCAGTCGGTTTTCTGTGAAAGCGGTACCACATCCCCACGAAGCTCCGGTTTTTGCCCCCAGATTTTCTCTCTCGCCTCGTTTTGATTGTTCCAACATTTCCCATTTGGAGTTCATCATGCTCTCCTTTGCTCTGTTCCGCCCGACTGCCGCTCAATCATATTTGATACGAGGATCGATCAGACAGTAAAAGACATCGACGACCATCGTCATGACCATGAGGAAGGTCGCATAAAAAAGATTGTAACGCCCATGATGGTTGTATGGTCTCTCTGCGAGACACTGTTGACAAAGTGAATGCCGAGCCCCGGAATCGCAAAAATCTTCTCTACGACAAAGGAACCTGTCATCAGGTTCGCGATCATCGGTCCGAGAACCGTAATGACGGGGATCAGTGCGTTTCGAAGGGCGTGCTTTGTAATAATGGCTAATTCGGTAAGTCCTTTTGCCCTTGCCGTTCGAATATAATCCTGCCCCATCACCTCCGAGCAGCGAACTTCTCATGAGACGCGCAACATAGCTGATGTCATAGCCGCCTAGGGCAATGACGGGAAGAATATAGCCCTTCCAGCTGTCAATGCCGTAAGTCGGAAGCAAGCTCAATTTGAGGGCAAAGAAATAGATCAGAAGTGAAGCAATCACAAAGGACGGTATTGTGACCCCAACCGTCGCCAGACCCATGACCAGCATGTCCTGCCACTTTCCCATTCTTGACCGCCGCACATATCCCCATAGGCAGCGCAGCCAACAGGACAAAGACAATGGTTATGCCGCCGAGCTTTGCCGAGACCGGAAAACCGTCAGCGATAAACTCATTGACCGTTTTTCCCGGATATTTATACGACGGTCCGAAATCCCCGCGGACGACTCCCTTGAGGTAATCGACAAACTGAAGCGGAAGCGCTTCGTTCAAGTGATACTTTTCGTTCATAGCCGCTTCTATTTCAGCCGAGAGCTTTTTCACCCGTGAACGGACCGCCGGGAACCGCATGCATGATGACAAAGGTCAGCAAAATGATGAAAAACATAGCAACTGCCATCATTCCGACTCGCTTCATGAAATATCTCGCCATATTCTCCTCCCCTGCGAAATTCAAACGGCACCTGCTTTTTGCATGAAAAAGCCAACGCATTTCGCTTTAGCGAATCACCGTATTGTATTGCTTCTTGCTTGTTCCCTCAATCTATCACAATTGTTTCACTAATGCAATACAATTGTATTTTTATTCTTCCTCTGATATCAAAAAGGCGAGTCAGCCGCAGCTGTCTCGCCTTTCTCCGAGGTTTCTCATCGTATCCGAAAGCCCC
>BNJV01000237.1_pt1 | contig 59523 bp, 63 predicted proteins | sample 8540591 | NCBI WGS metagenome assembly BNJV01 (sample SAMD00202457, study PRJDB9452) | human saliva metagenome | host: Homo sapiens | reverse complement strand
GACTGCTGAGAAGGGGCGGCGCGGAGCAGTGGTGCCGGCTGGTGCCGAGGTGACTCCCGGCGGTGTCAGGGCCTGGTCGGCCGACACGGCGGCCGGGCTCGTCACGGAGCGCGGGTGGGCTCGGGGACACAGGATCCCTCCGACCCGGCGGCCTGCTCGGGGCCTGCAGGGATCGGTGTGCGTGGAGGAGTGCTCGACGTGGTGCGTGGAGGGCCTCGACGGGCGGGACTGACTCACACCCCCACCCCAATCGCTCACCCCCGCCGGAGTGGTCGGGGACTTATGCTCGCGGCTGGGGACACCTTGCGCGTGAGGGGAGGGGATTCCTTGTTCCCGACGGCGTCGAGCGCCCCCGTCCGGGGCGGCACGCACCCGCTGCGTGGAATGTCCCCGTGGGTGGTGTGCTGTGGGGCGGTCAGGACAGGGTGAGCCGCATCTGGTGCCAGGGCGCCGCCGCCGTGGTGGGAGGCGGACAGGCCCTCGTCGAGCGAACCCCAGGCGCGCATAGAAGCGCACGGGGTCGTCGAGGCAGGTGAGCACCAGACCTGACGGCCGTGGACGCGCGTCGTCTCGGTGACGGTGCGCAGCAGGCGGGTGGCCGCCCTGCCCTTGGGCAGCCGGCGCCGTGAGCGCCGAGGATCATCTGCCAGCTCCCGTCGGGGTCGTGCATCGTGGGGTCTCGTACATCTCGTCCTCAGATCGCGCTCATGGGTGCACGGTCCGTTGACCAGAGCCAGCAGCATGCCGCCCTCGTCCTCGATGAGCCAGAAGTGGTCGGCGTAGGTGGCCATCCGCTCGGCGATCGTGGCTGGACTGGCCGCATACTCGGGTGGGAAGCAGATGGCCTCCAGTGCGGCGGCCATGGCCGCGTCCTGAGCCTGCTCCGCCGGGCCGTCCGGAGCCGTGCGAGATGTGGAGAACCGGGGAATCGGTGGTGCCCATACCCATATTTTTCACCAGTCGGTCGCCCGACGTCGAGCATTCGCCAGCGTCTCCGCGCGCCTGTGTCAGCCTGCCGTCAGCCGCCCAGGGCCGCGGAGACTACAACTCTTGGCCTCCTCCTGCACCTGGGCCAGGTGGTCGGCACCCTGGAAGGACTCGGCGTAGATCTTGTAGACGTCCTCCGTGCCCGAGGGGCGCGCGGCGAACCAGGCGTCCTCGGTGGTGACCTTGAGCCCGCCGATGGGGGCCCCGTTGCCGGGCGCGTCGACCAGCCGGGCGGTGATCTCCTCGCCGGCCAGCTCGGTGGCGGTCACGTCCTCGGCAGCCAGGGCGGCGAGCTTGGCCTTCTCCTCCTTGGTGGCGGCGGCGTCGATGCGGGCGTAGGCGCTGGCGCCGAAGCGCTCCACCTGCTCCTCGTGCAGCTGGGAGGGGGACTTGCCGGTGACGGCGATGATCTCGCTGGCCAGCAGGGGCCAGGATGATGCCGTCCTTGTCCGTGATCCACACGGTGCCGTCCTTGCGCGGAAGGACGCCCCCGCGCTCTCCTCGCCGCCGAAGCCGATCGAGCCGTCGAGCAGCCCGGGTACGAAGTGCTTGAAGCCCACAGGCACCTCGATGAGGGTGCGCCCGATCGCGGCCGCCACCCGGTCGATAAGGCTGGAGGAGACCAGGGTCTTACCGACGGCAGCGTCGGCGGGCCAGCCGGGCCGGTGGGTGAAGAGGTACTCGATGGCCACGGCCAGGAAGTGGTTGGGGTTCATCAGCCCGCCGTCGGGGGTGACGATGCCGTGGCGGTCGGAGTCGGCGTCGTTCCCGGTGGCGACGTCGTGAGGTCCTGCCCTCGGCGTCGGGCGTCATCGTGGAGCGCAGCGAGGGACCAGCGTTGGGTGAGGGAGCAGTCCATGCCGGATCTTGCCGTCCCAGTCAGGGTCATGATGTGAGCCGGGTCCACCTCCAGGGTGACCACCGTGAGCTCCAGGCCGTAGCGCTCACCGATCGCACCCCAGTAGTCCACCGAGGCGCCGCCCAGCGGGTCGGCCCCGATGCGCACGCCGGCCTTGCGGATCGCCTCAAGGTCGATGACGCTCTCCAGGTCGGCGACGTAGGTCTCCAGGTAGTCGTGCTTGACGACGTGGGGGCCGTCGAGCGCCTCGGGACCGGCCCGCAGGACGTCCTGCCAGCCGAGGCGAGCAGCTCGTTGGCGCGGTTGGCGATCCACGTGGTGGCCTCGAGCCGGCCGGGCCGCCGGTGGGCAGGTTGTGCCTAGAGCCGCCGTCGCGTGGCGGGTTGTGGAAGGGGGTCACCACGATGCCGTCGGCCAGGCCGGTGCCGCTCGTGCGCACCCCCGCCTCGGTCCCGGCGCCGTTGGCCAGGAGGATGGAGTGTGAGACGGCCGGGGTGGGCGTGTAGGCACCCCGGGCGTCGACGGCGGTGGTCACCCCGGCCCCGGCGAGCACCTCGACGGCGGTGCGCCAGGCGGGCTCGGACGGGGCGTGGTATCACGCCCCAGGTGAGCGGGCCGTCGGTGCCCTGGGGCGGCGGTACTCCACGATGGCGGCGGTCGTGGCGCACGATGTGGGCCTCGTTGAAGGCGGTGTCCAGAGGAGCGCGGTGCCCGGAGGTGCCGAAGACGACCTTCTGAGCCGGGACGGCGGGGTCGGGAACGAGGTCGTAGTAGGCGGAGACGACCTCGTCGACGTCGATGAGGTCTTCGGGCTGTGCTGGCTGTCCTGCGCGTGGGGTGCACGGGCACAGTGTGTCACGTGCCACTGGTCGGATCAGCCCGTTTCGCTGTGCGAAACAACAGTCGTTCGAGCCGGGACACGGTGGTCAGCGAGGCCGGGATACCGCCGACGACGCTGCAGGGAACCCCGCTGCGAGGCCCGGCAGGAAGTGCGGTTGACCGGTGGGCCCCAACCCCGGCCTGTCCTTGGGCGTGGGTACTCTGGCCCGGGCATGGCGCTACTGCGCTGCCGCCGGACGCCGCTCCGCTCATCAGGGACGCGGCCGAATCCCAGTGTCCAGGAGGAACGAGGAACCATGACCGTCGCCCATGTCGCCCGACCAACGCCCCCCGCCGCCGTCGGCCCCTACTCCCCAGGGCGTCTCCACCGGTCAGGAGACCGGCTCGCTCGTCTTCGTCTCCGGGCAGGGTGCCGCTCGACCCGGCCACCGGCGCGCTCGTCGAGGGCGACATCCCGAGGCCCAGGCCGAGCAGGGTCCTCAAGAACGTGGGCGCCATCCTGGCCGAGGCCGGGCTCGGGTACGACGACGTCGTCAAGACCACGGTCCTGCTCGCCGACATCGCCGACTTCGCCGCCGTCAACGAGGTCTACGCCCGCTACTTCACCGGTGAGGGCCCTCCGGCCCGGGCCGCCTTCGGCGTGGCCGCCCCTGCCGCTGGGGGCCGGCGTCGAGATCGAGGCCATCGCCGCCCGGTCCTGAGCTGGTCCTGAGCCGGCCCCGGGTCGGCCTACTGAGGGAGGGCGGAGTGTACTGGCAGGGGGTGTGCGTACTGCACGTGGTCGGGCCTTCGTGGAGTACCCCCGACCCTCCTCCAGCAGGCCCCGGCCCTCGTGCAGTACAGGCCAGGCTCCGCCCGGATGACTGCAGGAGACCGGGCCGGCACTGTGTGCTCTCCCCATGGCAGAGGACCGGGCCGCTGGGAAGGATGTGGCGCGGCGGGCGGCCGCGGGACCGCCGGTTGGCCAGCCCCTTCGAGACGCGACGAGAGGACGACGGATGCCGCCCACGCACCTTCCTCTCGTTGTCCGCCTCGGTGGCATCCGCTCGCTGCTGTCCTTCTGCGCCATCGCTGACTGCAGGCCTGGCGGCCGCGCTCTCTCCGATGGCCGTGGCGATGTGGGAGCCCGCCCTCGCTGCTGTCACGCTGCTGCCGGCCCTTCTGGGCGTAGGCGGGATCGCCTACTACCTGCGGCGCGGTCTGTCCGTTCGCCGGATGGCCCGGGAGGCTCGGCGTGCCTACTCCCGGGTCACCTACGACTACGAGGTCACTGAGCTCCAGGCGCGCCTCGTCCCGGAGGGAGGCGCGCAGCGCCCGGGTCATGGCCGACTACCGCTGGTTGCGTGACGAGTACGAGAATCTGACCCGCTCTGGCGGGACCTCGGCAGCCCGCGCGGGCACCCAGTGGTTCGAGCCAGGATGCTCGGGAGGGTCACCGAGCTCGAGCGGCGCTCGGCCGTACTGGACTTGACCGAGAACGCCATCGTCGGACATGCCCGCCTTCCTGACCCCTGTCCTCCCACTGGGAGCGGATCTGGTTCGACGAGCAGCGTCCCGTCCTGGAGGATCTCGACCTGCTCCTGGACTTGTGCCAGTGGATCGACTCCTGTGCCTTCACTCCCGGTGGCACGGTGGAGGCGCGCGAGCTGTCCGGGCCCACCATCAGCGTCTCAGTGAGATGACCGCCGAGCTGGCAGCCGGCCGGCTGCAGCCCTCCGTGGCGCTCGATGAGCTCTCCTGGATCAGGGGCCGACGTCCGCCGGTCAGTGAACTGCCTGTCGCTCTGCGCGGCCGGTGCGGAGCCGTCCCTTGGTCTTCCTGGAGCCGAGGTGCAAGGCCGACGAGGCATCGATGGGTGGCCGGATACTGTGGGAATCGCCGGCGGAGCCGGGGACGGGCAGTGGACCGATGATGACGCCGTGAGTCATCTGGGTCATGTGAGCCATGTGAGTCCCCGACGGCATGCGGCGACCCGAAGCTTCCTCGGGGATGGGAGCTTTCCGGGATACTGATACCCGGTACTCCAGCCCGTCCAGATCCCAGTCCCAAGAATCCCTGAAGCGAACACAAACATGAATACAGCAGAAGTGAATGAACAATTTAATAGTCGGCGTGGGGGTGTGTGCCATTCTTTCGACGGAATGATGTTGATGCGCGTCACTGCCTTTGATGCGATTCGACGGGTGCTCCAAGGCGCAGGATCGCCTTGGCGTCATCATCATCTTGGCAAGAGGTGATTGTGTTGAGGGTAGCTTTCCGGATTCTGAGGGCGACGTCCTCGTCTCTGAGTTTTTATTGTCAGTGTGTCAGTGCTCACAGCGCTCATCCTGTCACTTCCCGTCATGTGGTTCTGGCCCTTCGGAAGAACGCATCACCCAACGGTGGAGATCGATGACAGGGCCCGTATTCTTTCAAACGAATCAGTGGCGGACAGTATAAGGGGTGTGGGCTTTCGTCAAGATGTTCACGTCGTGGTCGTCTCGGTGCCCGGATACATGATTGATGACCTCAACGGTGAGGTGCTCAAGTATGCTCGCGCTCATCAGAATTCTCCAAGGCCGTGGATCTCCTCATCCAACTCCAACTACTGGAGTGACGGTACTGTTATCCTTGCAGTCGCACCCGATTCCAGGAAGGTGGGGTGTTACTTCGGGAAGGATGTGCGCCTGCCCTTGAGTCAGCAAGCGTCGATCCAAAGTGCTGCAAAAAAGGCATTCAATGACCATAAGTGGGATGATGGAATCCTGGCAATGGCGAAGAAGACGGCCGACCTGTTAGGGCGCCCCGCTGAAGGGAGCTGGCTCACCACCTTCATCATCCCGGCTCCGGCAAGCATGATCGGAATATGGGCGCTCCGGAAGTACCTGCGTCGTGGCCTGCGTGCAAGAGTTGTTGGGAAGGAGCTGACGGAGAGCTACTCTCGAGTCTCCCTCGGTGACGAGGATGTCAAGCTGAATATGCGCACCATCCCTGAGAATGAACCGTATGGGGCTCGAGTGAGGATGTGGTACCGGTGGTACTGCCAGGAGTATGCGAGCATCACTAGAGACTTGCAAGCATTCGGGCATCCTCGCGGACCGCAGTGGTTCGCCTGGAGAATGCTGAAGCGTGTGTCCAGATTGAAGAAGCGCGCTGTCATGCTGGAGTCGCTTGGGGCAACGATCTCCAACACAGCATCCATCCTCAACATGTCATCGACCTGGGAGAAGGCATGGGAGAACGAGCAAGGGCAGGGTGCAGGAGGACCTGCAGGCGTTGAGATCGCTTTGCGATACGATCTCCGCGTCTTGGGACGTGCCTCTAGGTGTGAAGAAGGAGCGGAAGTGGATCAAGGAGCAGCGCTCGCGCCTCGGCGATATAGAAATAGCGTTGGCGAGCGGCAGGACACGTCCTTCCGATGCTCTTGACGAGCTGGAGAGGACGGCGCAATCAGTTCGGGAGAAGGCTTTGGATCTCATGCGTCGCGCAGTGAATGCCGATACGTCCAAGTACGCCGAAGAACGTCGCCGTCGTTATTTCGCGTCACTAGATTCAGAACATGATGTTGTGCGTGCGGGGCAATGGTTATTCTCCAGCGACGACGGTGGGAGTAACCATAGCTCGAATACTTACCAGTTCTCCGGCTCACCGCTTGGTGGCGATGCTTCCTCGTCGGGCTGGGAAGGGGCGGGATGGCTCGGCTCTTCACCTCGGTATCCGATCTGGTGGTGGGGTACGAATCCGCCGCATCCTATGTGTCGACGACCGCGGGGTCGTCCTCCTACTCGGGTGGAGATGGATCGTCGGGGTACTCGGGAAGCAGCTCCTCCGCAGACTACAGCGGGGGCGACTTCTCAGGAGCCGGTTCATCATCCAGCTTCTGAGTCATGTTAAGAATTTCCGTCATCAGCGAGAGGACGTGATGACAATGCGATCGTCGATGCTGATACGTGCTGGGGGGTCTGAGGGCAGTGACTGCATTCGTGTCCAATATTATAATATTATGCTGTGTCTGGTACTGATCTCATCGCTTCCGGTCATGTGGCTCTGGCCGTTCGGGGGAGAATATCATCCAACAGTAGAGGTTCGCGACGACGCTCATCTCTTTCAGCCGGCTCCATTGGTGGCGGAAATTAAGAGCATGGAGTTCCGACGAAAAGTGCATGTTGTTGTGCTCACTATTCCTAAAGTGAATGAGGCGTCCCTCAATGAGGAGGTTCTGGCATATGTCCGTCATCACGGTGATGGTGCGTCGAAATGGATATCGGCTCTTCGCGTTCGAGGGTGTGCTAGGTGGGGCCTATCGTGGGGTTCGAGTGGTTGTTGTCAGGGTGGTCTTTGAGGCCTCCGGTGTGGATGAGGCCGCGGAATCCCAGGGCGTGCAGGCTCAGAAAGGCCGTCAGCTCAGGGCAGGTGAAGGTAGTCTCAGGCACGTCGAGGTCTCTCAGTTACTCTGTGTGACAGTTCCCACCATCGGGGGACCTCGATCTTTACTCACCGCAACGATGCACTACCCTCACCTATACTCTTAATAGGTTTCACCTACCATGCCCTCAAGCACGAAGAACCGAATTTATGCGGTTTAAATCAGATAATTGATGCTGCTAACCTCGACCTGCTGAGAGTAGAAGCGGTACATCGTTCGAGGCCGGCTCGATTATCAACAAGGAATGTCATGAAGCAATCTGCGATTGTCCGTCTTGGAGGTCTTCGAGCGGTCACACTTTTTGTGATGAATATTGCCGGAGCGTTGATCGCGATCCTGCTTCTGCCGGCGGCGCTCCTGTATCCTTCCGCATCTGGGCATCGTCCCGACGTGGACGTTCGCGACGAGGCCGGCATCTATCACGAACAGACTCTTCGCCGCGGCCTGGAGGAGCAGAACTACGATCGTGAGGTTCGCATCGCGGTGCTCTCGGTTCCCGGAGCCGGCATCAGCAACATTGATGAGGAGACTGTCAAGTACGCGGGTGACGGCGCACAAGGCTCCTCCTGGCTCAAGAGTTCCGACGTCGGTAGTCCGGTGGACGGAACGGTCCTCTTCGTGGTGGCACCCGAGTCTCACTGGGTGCGTTGCTACGCGGCGAAGGACCTGCAGCTGTCTGCCGACAAGCGCACAGCCATCGAGAACGCAGCAGGAAGCCACTACGCCCAGGGTGACTGGGATGGTGGGACCGTGGCGATGGGGCGGCAGCTGGCGACCTACATCGGGTCAGGCGATGGAAGCAGCACGATGATGCGGGTGGTCGGTGCGATCCTCTCCTTCATGGCGGGAAGCGGATGGCTTGCCTTCTACATATGGCAGGGGATGACCGCCCGGCGGCGAGCTCAAGGGGCGTACCGGGACATGATGCGGATCGTCTACACCTATGATCTCACCGAGCTGCAGGCGGGAACCCTGCCGGAGGGGTCCCGCCAGAGCCGGGACGTTGGTTCCGACTACCGACGATTCCGCGACGAGTATGACACCGTCAGCCAGCAGTGGAAGGACTTCGGGGAACCTTGCGGTGCTCAGTGGTTCGGGCGCGGTGTTCTCGCTCAGGCCACTCGTCTCGCCGAGAGGACGGCCAGTTTGGCCGAGCTCGACGCCGCTGTGAATGCCGGCGCCGCGACTCGGACGGACGCAGCCCTAAATTCTGGGGGTACTGCTCTGTGAAAAAGCTGCCAACAGTCTCTGAGCTCGGTGGGATACGAGCGATCCTCGGGTATGCGGGTAATCTCCTCATTGGTGTGGCGCTTGTGGTCGCACCATTCATCATCAACGGTGGACAATCCCCCTTCTACCCCGCGAAACAATTTCACCCGACGGTGGAGATCCATGATGAGCCCGGTGTTCTTCATCAGGACCATGTCAAGGCGGAACTTGAGAAGCTCACCTTTCGGCAGCCGACTCACATCGCTGTGGTGGATGTGAACAGCTCGAGAGTTCAGAACCTTGAGCAGGAGGTTCAGAACTACGCCCGCACCCATCCCACTGACGTCCCCTGGATATCATGGACTGATTCTGAGCACTGGGCCGACAACGTGTTCGTGATCGCCGGTGCGCCCAACGCCAACTATGACGAAAGTCTGGAGGGGCAGGTAGCCGGGTACTACTACGGATCCCAGTTGCATATCAGTGAGAAGGGAAGGGAGGAGGTATGGGATGTCGCAGAATGGAAAATTATATCTGACGACGATGATGGGCGCGTCATAGAATCAGCAGAAGTCGCATCCGAATACATTGGATATCAGTTGGATCCTGCCAGGATGTGTGCTCAGTTCACGTTATTCTTCATCTTCTTCATCGCTGCGAACAAGTGGATTCGATACTATTTGGGTCGAGGGAAACGGGCGATGGCCGGCATTGAAGAGGCGCGTGAGGCGTACTCGCAGGCGATGGCCGGGCGTGCGGCCGTCATTGGCTACCTTCGACTCATCCCTGCTGGCGACATCTACGGCGTTCAAGTGATCGCCCGGTATAAGGTGCTTCAGCGGCACTATCGCCGACTTGAGCGCGCCTGGAAGATCATAGGGGACCCCGTCGGACTTCAGTGGTACGGAATGAGGCGTGGTCGTCTTGCTGAGTATGCCAAGTCCTACTCCGTGCAGCTCCGCGCCATGCAGCAAACGGTTGTCAACTGTGCGCAGCTTTTAACGAGGAAAGGAGCCTGGCAGGAATCATGGGAAAACGAGTACGAGCTCGTGCAGCGAGATATTGCGGCAGTAGCACGTATCTTCTCCTATGTCCCGAAGGAACATGAATCATTCTCTCATGAGGCGCTGAAATGGGTGAAACTGAAGCGGGCCGAGCTTGATGCCACTGCCACGAAGGTATTAACCCGAACAATGCCCCCGTCCGATGCTCTTCGTGAACTGACTCGCCTCTCCACCGAGGCAAAAAGTTCGCAGAGCAAGCGGTCGATGAGTTATTTTGGGGTAAATCTAGCCGGGAGTATTATGAAAAATATCGAAAATACCTACTGTGCTGCCGCGAAGAAAGTCGGCAGGGCCTGAAGAGTGCTACGAAGCCTCCCTCCAGGCCTCAGTTTAGAGTGGGCGCCCACGGTGTGTACTACGTGACGCCCTCAAAATCTGCTGATGAAGGTCATGAGTTCTCCAATGTTTCCGTGACTGTTCGTATGAACCCCCAATCTCCGCCGCTTCCTTTGTTGCCTTGAGGACGGATACTCCGGGACCCCATGTCTGTGTACTCGCCAGTCCGTGACATATCAGATGCTTATTTTTATGCCATATCGATGCCGGCAGTGGACGAAAAGTTCAAGGCCAAGAAGAAGCGAAAGGGTGGGTTGAGGCGCACATGACTCAAAAAAAACATGAACGTGAAGGAGGCGGGGCGTCGAGCGCGATCTCATTTGCGGCCAGTGTATTGCTGTTCGCGGCCATGATTCTTACGCTGCCGGTCACGATCTTTTTCTCCCCGATGCTGGGTTATGCGCCGACCGTCAGTGTGCATGACCAAGCGGGAGTGTTTGATCGTGAGTTGTTGGAGCGTGAGCTGGGGAGTTGAGGTTCCGTCAGGACATTCGTTTGGAGGTCATTTCTCTGACCGGATGGGGAATACGAACCTGGACGCGGCTGTGGCGTCATTCGCAGACCAGGAGTTGGAGTACAAGAACGATATTAGAACGGTTGACTATAGGAACTGGAAAGAAGGGGTCGTTATCATAGCGGTGGCGCCCCGCGCTCATCAGGTCGGCGTATCCGGGCGCTGACGTATCGCTTAAACGTTCGAGCAGGTCGCCATTCAGGATGCCGCGGTGACACAGTTCTCTCACCAGGACTGGAATGGTGGCGTTCTGGCTATGCTGGAAATAGGGCTGAGACGTACTTGGGTGCCTACGGTGGACGTGCGCACGTGCAGCCGTCGCCATTGCTGCCGTCATAAGCCTTTTGGGGCGCAGGAAAATTATTTTTTTCTATCTTCGTCGCGGTATTATTTCTCGTCGGATGGCAAGGCTCGCGGCCAGTTCCTATGGACAAGTGACCTATGATTATGATTCGACTGCTCTGCGAGTAGGGCACCCTTGATCCAGGGTGCTTCCTGAATCGCGAGCTCGCAGCGCCTATGAGCGTTTTGAGCAGGACTACCGTAATGTGACGCTTGCGTGGCAGGAGTTCGGTGATCCGCAGGGTCTCGACTGGTTCGGTAAAAGCGTGTATGACAGCGCGAAGAGCCTGCAGGAGCGTTCTGCGGCACTCGACGATGGCGATGACGTCATTGTGGATACGGTTTCAATATTGACGATGTCGCCCACATGGTCGCGATCTTGGGAGAAGCAGCAGGAGCCGGTCCTGGAGAAATTGAGGGCAGTCATGCGAATGGCCGGATCGGCGTGTCGTCGTAGTTCTGTTGACCGTGAGAGCATCGCAAGATGGGTGGCCCAGCAGAATCGGAGGCTCGGAGAGCTGACCGTCGAGCTCGACAAGCGTGAGGCGGCCCCAGTTGAGGCGTTGGCCGAGCTGGATGAGCTGTCTGGCGTTATTGATCTCGTGGTCGCGGCGCTTGAGCAGCGAAAGGAAGCGGTCGTTGAGGCGGTCATAACAGCCAGTGTGCCGGCTGACTAGTTCAGCTCGGCGTGTACCCAATGATTTCAGATCCCTGAATTCCTACCATGAGTCCTGAGTCGCCCAGACTTGTGATGATGTGTGATAGGGAGGGTGGAGGTGTGACGACCTGGGCTGTCTGCGTATCGATGACAAGGGATGTTCTGTCGTTCACCCTCTTGACCTGCGCCGCTTATTGTGTAGGTTGAGACCGCCAGACTTGTTGATCGCTGGACAGGTTCCAGTGGATCTGGAGTTCTCCTCGCCCTGGAGGATAGACGAAGGACCGTTCAAAGCGGCAGGGTTACTGGCGTTCCATTGAATGTACATGCGTCTTTCGTGGTGCATTCGATGACGTATTTTGCCCAGGACGTGTCTCCTGATTCGTAGGCCTTCTGGAACTGTTCCAGAGTCGGGATCCCGGACTCAGAGCTGAGAAGTGGAGCGGTGCTTCCCGATAGAGTAAACGATCCAATACGCTCCCCTGGAGGAGTAGGTCTCGGCGGTGTCAGATTTTTAAGGGATGCGGACCCATCCGTCTCGGGCCGGTATGTAGTCGGCTTCTGCGCCAGGAGTGATTTCATTGAAAAGTGTGGTGATCGTTCCATCTGCGAGGTTCATGATGCCAGTACTGTTGGACTGCAGGCTGTGTCCTTCTGGCTGAGATAGATGGACGAGGGGGCTTGGTGTGGAACCGTCTCCCGCGACCCCGAAGGCGACAGGTTCAACTTGCTGGTCGTATTGACGCTCCCAGCGCTGTTTTGGCGCTCCATTATTCCACTCCCAGGCAGCACAGTGGTTGGTGTGTTCATACATGTTGCACGTGAGGGCGAGCTCGGAGGACATGACGTAGGGTAAGTCGTCGGTTGACCAGGGTGCACGTTCAATGGTTCCATTGATGGGGTTAAGAAGTTCATACCTGAGAACCATGTGACCTCCCCACCAGGGATTGCCACCCCAGGCATCGGCGCTCTTAGATGGTACTTTCCATATTTCTTTTAGCTGATTGCCTTCGAGGTGATATCCCGTCAAGCCCACAGGAGTGTCCTTCGGGGCTGATTCAACAACAAAATATTTTCCGCATCTTGAGACGTGTGGATAGCTGATCTGCATGTTTTGGGTGGTGTCCGTTGTCAAGCGCCATGCTTCGCGCCACGTCGCCCCGGCCGGAGGACGCGTGTCGGTGGAGGGACCGCAGGAGATGGTCTCGTTCGTCTCGGCCGGCGCCTGCCATGTTGAGAAGGCCGGCGCCTTCGGCTCGGTGAGCGAGGAGGCCATGACGGGGCCCTGTCGTGCCCACGCCTGGGCGATGGACAGGGACGCGGTCACCATGATGAGGACGAGCGCGGCGGTGAGTGAACGACTTCGGAAGATCGTTCGAGCAAGACGCACACACAGGTGCCGAAGGTTCGCCGCACTGAATCGCATGGGGATAGCATTCACTACTTCTCGCGGCGTCGTTGTCGTTCTGCCTGTGATGTGACGGCAGGGCGATGGGGAGAGCTGCCGTGAACCGCGAGTGAACAGCGCCATGGGGCGGCGACGGGCCGTCGTCGGCCTGGGAGGGGTGCGATGCGGCCGGTAGGCTGGCGGGCATGTCGAAGAAGAAGCGCCACGGGCGCCGTCCGGCCGCCGCGTCGGCCAAGCCCCGCAAGCAGAGCATCGAGTTCGTCGCCCGCCCTTCGCCGGTCTGCCGGCCGAGGAGGACCTCGTGGCGATGGCCCAGATCATCCCGGCCGCCACGGCCACTGTGCGCCTGACCGAGGAGTACGGCGGCCATCAGGTCCAGCTCGTCACGCTCCTTCCCGAGTTCGTTCAGGGGCTCAAGCGCTCCGACGGCGAGGTCCTCGTGGCCATGCAGACCTCCATGCACTCCGGGGACGCCTCCCGCGACGTCGCCGCCGCCGTCCTGGCGACTCTTGAGCTGCCCTGAGGGGCAGGCCCTGCGCACCGACGGACTGCCTGAGCCTGGTCCGCGCCTCCAGGACATCCTCGACACCAGCGAGCCGCCGGTGGTCTCCGTGCGCGAGACCTTCGACTTCTGGGTCGACCCCCAGGCCGGTGCCGGTGACGCGCAGGCCCGCCAGGTCATTGAGGAGGCCATCGAGCGCGCCAAGGAGGAGATCGCCCCGACCCGGCCTGTTCCCGGCGTCGAGCACGCCTACTGGTGCCGGCTGGGTACCAAGGAGTTCGTGCGCTGGGCGCGGGGAGGACGAGGACGAGTTCTTCAACGCCTCGCCCGCATCCACGCCGCGCGCGAGTCCGACCTGGAGGAGGAGCGCGCTTCGTCGGCGCCTTCCGGGCCAACGGCCTGGCCATCCCGGTGTGGGAGCTGGTCCCGGTACGGAGGCCGAGGAGCTCACCAAGCCGCTGCAGGCCATGGGTAAGCGCCTGGACGCCGCACTGGCCGATTCAGCCCCCTGAGCCCTGAGGGTCCGCCGCGCCAAGGCAGGCATCATCTCCCGCCAGGTCAACCCCTGACCCTTTTTCGCCGAGCCGGGCACTCTTCTCGCAGCCCTACGGAACTTCTGTTGGACACCGCGAAGAACGCCCGGCTCGGCGTTGCTCAGGTCTCGGCGATGCAGGCGCCGGCGGGTCACGCGGCAGGCCGCGTCCGTGAAGGTGCCCTCCTTCGCCTTGACGGCGGCGACGAGCACGAAGCTGAGCGAGATGAGCAGCGCCCAGCTGCCGAACCTGCCGGCGTGCACGGTGCCAGCCGTCGGCCTGGTCGGGTAGCGCCAGGCGCTCAACGCCGTGGCCAGGTTCTCCGCCAGCCAGAGGAATCCCCGATGAGGATGAAGGCCACCGTCGTCGGCAGTCCAGTAGCGGTCCCCGCCGACAGTGAAGTGGACGGCGCTTTCCCTCAAGGCGATGAGGAAACCGACGGCGATCACCCAGCGCAGGTCGACGATGACGTGGTGGGTGAAGAAGTTGAGGTAGAGCGGCCACGGCCAGCAGACTCACCGGCCACCACCGAAAAGCCTCCCACGTGCAGGTCGAGGCGCCGGAAGGCCTGGCAGATGTAGGAGCCGACGGAGGCGTACATGAGATCCGGAGAAGACCGGCACCCGCCGATGCGCACCGCCCCCGCGTCCGGATAGGCCCAGGGCCGGTGCGGACCTTGAACACCTCCAGCGCCAGCCCGATGAGGTGGAAGGCGCGAGATGACGCCGAGCTCGCGCCAGGTCTCCTGCTTCAGGGCCACGAAGGCGATCTGCACCACGACGACGTAGATCAGCAGGGCGTCGTAGCGGGCGATCGGAGGATCCGTATGGCTCCAGATCAGGGCGCTGACCGCGAGCCCGACGAAGATGGCGATGGCGAAGGCACAGCAGGCCAGCTCCAGGAGGGCGAACTGGACCAGGCGGCGGGGGAGCAGACGCCATCGGCTCAACGAGGCGCGTGGTTTCAGGCACGACCGAAGTATGCCGTACCTCCACGGTCCTACTGACGGACGGGGACATTCCCCCACGGCCGGGGACACCTCCTCGCAGCCAGAGGCGCTTTGCGCGTCGGGGGACGGGAATCCGGTCCCCGACGGCGTCGAGAGTCCCCGCCCGGGGTGGGGTCAGGTGGTGTTGCACCGTTGATGATGTCGTTGAGTTTCTCAGTTGGGGTCTGTCCGTTCAAGACGATGCGGGGTCGGCGGTTGAGCTGGTCCTGGATGTCTTGGACCTCGGTGTCAGTGACATCGGTGAAGCTGGTGCCTTGGGGAGGTAGTGGCGGATCAGCCCGTTGGTGTTCTCGTTGGTGGGGGCGCTGCCAGGGGGCTGTGGGGGTCGGCGAAGTAGACCGGGATGCTGGTGGCGGCGGTGAAGGCGGCGTGCTGGGCCATCTCGCTTCCCTGGTCCCAGGTGATCGAGGCCCTTACGGCCCGGGGCAGGTCAGCGACCATGGTCTGCAAGGCGGTGGTGACGGTCTGGGAGTCGTGGCTCGGCGCCCAGGCGGTGGATGAGCACGAAGCGGCTGGTGCGCTCCACCAGGGTGATCAGGGGCGCTGCGCCCGCCGGCGCTCGATGACCAGGTCGCCCTCAGTGACCCGGCACGGCCCGGTCGGCGGCCTGGGGCGGGCGCACACTGATCTGGGCCCCCTCGATCCAGGGACGCCTGGACCTGCGCGCCAGGCCGGCCAGGGGTGAGCGGGGCAGGCGCCCGGGTGCGCCCTGAGCGCAGGGCCTTGTCCACCCGCAGCTGCTGGCAGCAGGCTCCCGGCGCCCTGGACGTAGAGGGGCCTGGTAGATCTGCTCATGAGAGATGCGCATGGACTCATCATCGGGCCAGACCCAGCGCAGACGCGCTGACCTGGCGAGGGACTGGCCCGTCCTCGAGCAGAGCAGCCACCCGGGCGCGCAGGACGGGTCGCTCGAGCCTCCTGACCTTGAGGACGCCAGGGCGCTCCTGGGCCCGCCGCCGAGGCCGCCGGGGCAGTAGACCCGTCAGGGGCCAGTGTTACGGGCGATCTCCGCGACACCGTCTGACGCACTCGCCCAGAAAGCGGGCGATGGCGGCGGCCGTCCCACGGGCCCTGCCCTGGGCGATCAGGACCCGCTCGGCGTCGCTGACGCGCCGGCCGCGCCCGACCCGCCCCGAGCAGGCGCTCGCCGACCAGCCCGCCGCCCACAGGACGACGGTCTGGATGACCGTCTGGAGGACCTGACCGATGCTGCTGTCTCCACAGACTGATCGTGCCAGTACCGCCTGGCGGTGTCTCAGAGTCACCCAGCCTCAGCCCCGGCCTGGGCCGGGGTCCTACCCGCCAGAACCGCCTGGACGACCTGGGCGCCTGGCCTGGTCAGCCTCGAGCGTGCCGCCCTTGCAGCCGCGCACCAGCTCCACCCCGCCTCCTGGCACCACTGACTAACCCGAGCCACGCCGGCACCTCACATCCCGGGCCACCGCCGAGGGCCGACTCACCAGCCACCACACGCGCCACCGCATCACGATGCACCTCGCATCAGAGCCAGAACCCCAGACACACAGCACCCCTCCACAGAGTGGTGCATCCACCCCAGAACCCACCCGGAAGGACACGCACAGCCGCGGAATGCCCCCGTCGATGTGGCGCGTGACCACTGAGAGGGCAGCCCCGTCCTGGTTCGATCACCTGGGGCGACTCCATCACCGGATCGAGCGCAGCGCTCGCTTGATGATCCGTTCAGTGGCCGGGGTGGGCGACCTCCTGCCAGCGCTCGCAGAGCTCCTCGGCCCAGGCGAGGCTGGGTCTTGGCGGCGTCGTTGATCCAGTTCGCCACGGAGTCCTGCACATAGCGGGAGGAGTCGGCGCGCAGCGGCTCGAGCAGCGAAAGGCCCGCTCAGGGCTCCTTCTGAGCGCGGGGTGTGCGTGCCCACACGCCGCGCGGACGCAGCGCCTCGCTGGCGAAGCGCCGAATGCGCTCTGAGGATCCGAGGTCCATGGCCGCAGTGCGCCCGATCGCCTCGTCGAGCTGGGGCACCAGGTGCGACGCACCGACATCCATGACCACTCGCGCACTCCGAAGTGCGGGTCAGTCCGCAGCCGGTCGTGCCAGGGCCAACAGCGTGTCGACGTCGGCGTCCTTCTCCTGGGCGACCAGGGCGAACTGCCCAGCCCCGACCGTGTCCGCCGGGTGGTCAGTGAGATCCAAGCAGGCGGAGCGACCCAGGTGCGCAGACAGCGCTCGCCCATGGCCTGCATGCGGGCCAGGATGCCGAGCGAGTCGGCGTGCCTGGCCGCCTCCACCAGCTCCTCGGGCGCCTCCGGCACCACCTGCGTCAGAAGCGTGGAGTGGCTGATGGCTAGGACCTCTGCCAGGTTTCGGGACTCGTCTCGTCCCGAGTTCAGCTCGGCCAGGCGCTCTGCGGTGATGCTGAGCTCATGCGTCACTTCACCACGAGCTGGGCGACGCGCCCTTGAGGGTAGCTTCTTGTGCTGGCGTCGGCTGACCTTGCTCACCTTGCCGAAGTTGACCCAGCTCCGCCCGTGCATGCCCAGCTGCTTGATGGCGGCGCCCAGGAACACCGAGCCGACGTAGTTGCCGCAGAATCGGCGCAGGAACCAGGTCGGGGCGGTTGAGGTGGTGAGCACTAGGACCTGTTTGATGTGGGTGAGGTGTCCCTTCACCCCAGTGGCCGTCGGGTGGTAGGCCCTAGTTCTGCTTCATGACCTTGTCGACGAAGCCTTTGACGATGGAGGGCACTTCGCTCCACCAGATCGGGCAGATGACAATGATGCGCGAGGCCCCTTCGATGAGCTTCTGGTAGTGGCTCACGAGCGGGTCCAGCGTGCCGCCCTCCGTGAACAGGGCCAGCTCCTCAGCGGGCATGCGCGGGTCGAAGCCGTCGGCGTAGAGGTCGACGACGTCGTAGGGGCGGCCCGCCTTGTCCAGGGCGGAGGTGGCGGCCTCGAGTATGGCGTGGTTGAAGGAGCCGTCGTAAGGGTGGGCGTAGATGATGAGAGTGCGGTCGCCCGTCTTCTTGAGGATCTTCTTGGCTGTCATCAGCTGTCTCCAATCGTGACGATGGTGCGCAGGGCTGCGCGGATGAAGGCGGCGTCGGCGGTGGTGGCGCCGACGGCGATGAGCTGGTGTAGCCCTGCAGGCAGGACCACACTAGGAGATGAAGCGGTGTCGGGTCGCTTCCTCGTTGCGCGCACTGAAGCTTCACCTCACCGCTGGTCGGTGCCAGCAGCGGGTGCACGTCGAGGAGGATGGGGTGGGACATGGTTGGGCACACGTGGCACTCGCTGTCAATGACGAGTGACCACGATAGTGGTCGGATCGAGCCTGGCCGATGTGGCTCGAAGGCCGGGGCCACCTGCCTGTGAGCGCTGCCAACGGCGGCAGCGCGGCGAAGTCGGAGAGTCACCGAGATGCCTCTGACCTGCGCGGATATCGGTACGGGTGAACCGTGGCCGCAGATCCTTGACACCGTCGGCACGGCGTCATTGAATCGTGTCACGTCCATCACCGCAGGACGACAGCACGACGAACACCTCGCGCCGGGGCGGCCCGGCCCGTCCAGGATGAGAGGAGCACTGATGACTCGTACCGTTTGCGGCTCCGCGCCGCGGTCGACGGCCGTGCGCGTCAACCTGCTGCGTCCTTGTTCATCGGTCGGTCGGCGCCATCGATGCCTCTCGACCGCTATCCAGTAGCCACCCGCTGATCTCCGGCCTCTGTCTTCGGGTGCCCGCGCCGATCAGAGGGGGTGGGGCGCCCTCCGATTCATCCACTTCTTTTCGCTGTCAGATCCATGATGCCTATGGACCTTTGTTTCGGTTCCTGGCACCCTGGTGAGACGGCAATGTCGCCGCCGGGCCCGCACGCCATGCGGCGAGTGAAGCGAGAGGCCTGTTGTCATGACCGATGACCCTCGAGCCACTCTCCCATCCGGACCCGCTGTACCTCCGACCGTCTCCCGCACGCAGGACGCCCCACCGGTGCAGCGGACGTCACACCTGCGTCCGTCACCAGCCCGGTGAGCACCGAGCCACCCGAGCGGCCGCCAGTCCACCCGCAGCGCTGAGCTCGGGAACCTGGCGAGCCGTCCGCACGGCCGGTGCCCCTTGAGCGTGCGTGAGGTCGAGGCGGCGGCCTCAGGGCGCCCGCCGCTCACACCTCCGCCCAGGCCGCCACCGCCCTCGGTCCGCTCACCTTCGAGACTGCAGGCTGCCAGCGTCGTCCTGCGCGATCTTGTCGACGAGTACGCCCAGCTCCGTGCCCACGATCCCGAGGGCGGCCGCCCGCACCGGCCTGCCCGGCGGAGCCATCCTGCCCGACTACCGCCCGCGGGACTCGTCCGAGCGCCCCAGTGCCGAGCGCTCCCTGCGTCACCGCGTGGCCGCCGTCGACCGCTCGACCGGCTCCGACGAGCTTCTGCGCCGCCACCTCCTGGAGCGTCTGAGACCTCCATCCAGTTCATCTCCGCCGGGGAGGAGGAGGCAACCTCGGTTTCTCTCCTCGCCGTTCCAGCAGATCGCCCGCCAGCTGCGCCCGGCCCCTGAGACTGACCGCGCCGGCTCCGACGAGGCGGACCTCGCCGAGCCGAGGCCAAGTGGGAGGACGCCTGGAACCTCCACCGCACCCGTCTGGAGGCGCTGCCCGCCGCCCTGGAGGGGCTGGCCGCCTCCCTGGCCGCCTCGGCCGAGACCGGTGCGATCGCCCCGCTCAGTCAGGTCGACGTCGTCGCCGGGCAGGCACGTGACCTCGCCCGACGCCGGACCCAGGGACTCGCCCGAGGACCTGCCGGCCACCCTGCACGTCCAGCTCCAGGAGGCGGACATCGTCGCCCGCCGCGCCGCTGCTGGACTTCGCCTCGCACCTGCGCACGACGCTCTCGCCGCGGGCGCCCCAGGCCGAGGGGGTCGGCCCTCAGCGCCACGCCCTGTGGATGCGCCGCGTCCTGGGTACCCGGGTGGACCCCGAGGAGACCTACGCCTGGGCCACTGAGGAGCTGGGGCGGGTCATCGCCGAGCAGGACGCCATCGCCGTCGACATCCTGGGGCCACGGCGCCGATGCCGCAGCCTCAGCCGGCACCTGCGCGCCGACCCGACCCACGCCCTGCGTGCGGAGGACCACGACCATGCGCAGGAGGTGGCCGATGAGGCCTGGGACGCCGTGGTCGGCTGGGTCCCTGACCCGCCCGACGGTCCTGGGCCGCCCCGGGTGCGCCTCGGGGAGCTCGGAGACGGCGCCGTCCACTACGAGGAGCCGCGCGGTACCGGCGGAGAGCGTCGGCCCGGCATCGTTATGCGCTCCCTGGCCGACGGCGAGCAGCTGGTGTGGCCCGTGGATGGAGCGGACCACGGTGCTGCACGAGTCGGTCCCGGGCCACCACGTCCACGTCGGTAGCCCACGCCACCAGCACGCGCCTGACCTCCTGGCGGCGCTATCTGGGGTCCGTCCCGGATGCGACGAGGGGCTGGGGCCTGTACGCCGAGTCCCTCGCCGACGAGCTCGGGCTCCATGCCCACGCCTGAGGACCGCTTCGGCCGTTTGGCGGCCCGCCGCTGGCGCCTGGCCCTGGGTCCTCGTGGACCTGGGCGTCCACTCGGATCCCTGTGCCCGCTGACGTCGCGGCCCTCCCGGGAGCCGGCTGCGAGTGGAACGGGCGACCGTCACCGCCGTGCTGCGCCACCACCCGTGATCTCCGAAGGCGCCTGCGCTTGAGGTCTCGGCACCTGGGTGGCCGGGCCCAGCCGCTGGCCTACGCAGTGGGTGAGCGGGTCTGGCGGGTCGGTCGGCGCAGCGCCCAGGCGCAGGCCGCGAGCCGAGGGTGGTGAGCTGGACCTGCGCGCCTTCCACAAACGGGGCACTCGACCTGGGCAGCGTGGGGCCTCGATCTGCTCGCAAGCGCCTTGCACTGACCTGCACAAGGGATGCAGAGGCAGGCAGCGGGGGCCGCTGGTTTGTCGGCCGGCCCCCGAAGATCCTCGTGGGCCGGTCATGTCTCCGTTGCCCCGACGGGATCTGTCGGAGGCGGGCGCGCCGCGACGTGAATGCCCTGCTTCCTGCATCGATGAGCCGGGGTGGCGAGTGCTGCGGCTGGGGCAGTTCGCGTTGAGGGCCAAGGCGTGCCGGGGCGGCAGAAGTCGCCCCGGCACACTGAAGGACGCGAAATGCGCCGGCGAGAACCCGGCTCCGTTGACGGGCTCCTACCCTACCCACTGTGCCACGAGAACCGGGTGTGACATGCCGAAACGGGCAACTTTAGCGCCTGAATGAGGAAATGTGATTCATTGCAGCAAGATTTCTCAGTTTCTCCGGGGACCGTGGTCCTATGATGAAGGTTTGACACAAAATCACTGAAGAAAGGCTGGGGGTGGTCGCCTCCTGCTGCCTCCACACCGGCGTGTGTCGCTGTGGCTGGCGAGAGGTGCTCAGGGTGTCGCCGGCGCGTCCACTGCGCGGGGGAGCCTGAAGAATCACGCGCCCCGTAGGACGAAAGCAGAGAGACCTGACGGGCCTCACAAGACGGGCGCGCGGTGACGGGGCGCTCAGGTATCGGCTGGAGGCCGGGAGTCTGACACCCTGGGGCGTGAGTTCCAACAAAGCGGCCCGACCAGCGCGTTGCCGTGGCTCATCCCTGCCAAGGATGAGGCTGAGCGCATCGCCACCACTAGTGCGGGCCTGCCGCTCCATTCCGCGGGTGGACCTCGTCATCGTCGTCGACGACGGCTCGACCGATGGAACTCAGGACCACGCCCGCGCCGCCGGCGCCGATGACGGTCCGCCACTCCGTCTCGCGCGGAAGGCCTCCCGCCATGGAGACCGGGGCCTCCGTCGTCGCCATGCGCGACTACCTCGACGGTCCCGCCCGGCTGCTGATGTTCATCGACGCCGACCTGGGGGACTCGGCCGCCTCCTGCGCCGAGCTGGTGCCCCCGGTCGTCGACGGCGTCGCCGACATGTCCATCGCGGTGCCCCCCAAGCAGTCCGGGGCCGGTGGCCGCGGCCGGGTCGTCGCGCCGCCAGGCGGCTATCCTCACTGGCCACCGGGTGGCTGCCGGTGGCGCCGCTGTCCGGTCAGCGATGTCTGAGCCGTGAGGCCTACGGGAAGGTAGCCCTGGCCGACGGCTGGGGGTGGAGGTCGGTCTGACCATCGACGTCCCGTGGCCGGACTCGCCGTCATCGAGGTCCCCTGCGACATCACGCACCGCGTCACCGGTAACGACCGGGCCGGCACGATGCACCGGGCCTCCCAGTACAAGGACGTCCTGCGGGCCGTGACCCGGCGCAAGCTGCGCCGCCACCGCGTGCCGCGCGCCTCCTTCGAGAAGGCGGCCGCCGAGCAGGACCCACTTCACCTACCGCGCCGTGCGCCGCAGCCCCCAAGGCCGACGACGACGTCGAGGCTGCGGACAGCCGCACGATACTCGACGGCTCGCAGGCGGCTGCCTCGGAGACGGCCGAGCGCCAGCGCGCCGGCCTCTCCCGGACAGCTCAGCGCCAGCGAGGGCGCGGGGGCGGCGGCTGTCAGGATGAAGCCGGCCATCGTGACGCCGGAGTCGTTGACCAGGACGGCCACGAGGGTCAGCACCCCCAAGGACTTCAGCGCCGTCGTCCCCCATCGCCCGGACAGGGGTACTCCGCGCGTGGGGGGACAGGAATCCGGTCCCTCAGCGCGCACCATGTCTCTGTGGGCGGCGGGGCGGAGCCAGGCGTAGGGGCTTGTGCCGGAGCGCCAGGCCTGCACCCGCCGGCGCCCCCACCACAGGGCCGCGGCCGCGAGGGCCGCGGTGCAGGCCAGGGCGATCGCCGTGAGCGGCCTCGTGATGAAGGGGCCGACCAGTGCGTACGCCTTGCGCCCCCAGCACGCCGGCGGCCGAGCCGTCGGCCACCTGACGGGCGAAGCGTCCCAGGTGCGTGGGCCCACCGGGCCGAAGAAGATCGACGACGGCGAACCCGCTCACCACCAGGACCGTTGCGGTCCCCGATGCCCAGCCAGCGCCGCCAGCTCAGGCGCAGGCCGCCAGGCCCGCACCGAGGAAGGCCAGCGTCGGCACCAGCGTCAGGGCGCCGCCCACGTCCGCGCCCAGCTGCGGGGCGCCATCAACGATCAACGCCGCCCCGCCCAGCAGGGCCGTCACCAGCAGCGCGGTCCGCCGGCCGCCGCCCAACGCCCCAGACACCGGCGATGACGACGACGAGCGCGCCGGCCACCAGCGCGAAAGGCCGTATTCGACACCCCTGTAGAAACGGCCCGCCACCACCGCGCTTTCATTCCCAGCGGGCTGTTGAAGGCCAGGGGCGCCCGCAGCGGCGTCGGCCAGCCAGGCCAGCGGGATCGCCACCGCCACCAGCAGCGCCGTCAGGCTCGCCCCGCTCATGGACGGGGACGACAAGGCGAGCGGGACTGCCGGCCTCGTCCGGTTGCGGCTCGGCCGAGGCCTCCCCGCGCGGAGGGGGTGTCGGGGGATCCGACCGGCTCAGCGGTGGCCGTGGCGCAGAGTGCTGAGGGCGACGGACTCGGTGAGGTGGCAGGGAGGGCCGCCTGTGCCGCCGCGCCAGGCCGCGATACCCGGCGGCCAGTCCCGCAATCCCGGCCGCGACCAGCGCGGCTGCAGCCATGGCGACGACCGAGGCCCACCCCGAGGGGGAACCGGCCCGGGCCCCCACGCGCCACCATGGGACAGCATTGACCAGCAGCAACGCCGTCGGCAGGGTGCTGAGGTAGACGGGCCACCCGGGTGACCCGGCGGCGGAGGGGTCTCACGCCGGCTCGCCCCCGGGTCGCGCAGCGCGACGGCCGCCCAGACCAGGAGCGCCACGGTCAGCCCCATGAGCAGGGCGCCGGCCGGCATCACTGTGGCCTGAGAGGCGCGGGCGTGCAGGGCGTCGTCGGCGAGCCGCGAGATGCGGGCGTCCCCAGTGGCAGCGCCAGCGGCGGCTGTTGCGGTGCCCGCGCGGCCGGTCTCGGGCAGCGTGAGCGCCCGACCGTCGAAGGCCGGGTCGTGGCGGCCGGCCAGGGCGGACACAAGAGTCGGGGTGAGGTCGGTCAGCTGGGCCAGGCCCGGCTGGTCGTGGAGTCGCCGATGACGAGGCCGTCGGAGGTGCCTCGCGCACTGGTCGTACCCGCGGGCAGGACCGCCATCTGCGGGCCGGGGGCCTCGTCGTCGGCCAGGGAGGCGATGACGAGGCGGGTGCCGGGACGCGCCTGCTCCTGGACCGTGCGCAGGGCGTCGTCGAGGGCGGTGATCCGCTCGGCGTCGGTGGAGGCGTCCCGGGCGGTGTCGACCATCGTGAGGTCCGCGCCGGCGGCCAGGGCCTCGGCCACCGAAGGGGTCAAGGGGGCGGGCCTGTTCGCTGAGCCCCCCGGTGCTCCCATGGCCAGCTGCGTGCCGGGGCCGACGGTCTGGATCGAGACGTCATGCCCGAGCGTCCCTGACCAGGGGGTGCCGCGAGGGATCGCGGCAGTGGGGCCGGCGCAGGAAGCAGCCGGTTCGATGGCGCTCGCGCGCTTGCCCCGGCCCAGGGGTGAGCCAGGCGTCGGCCGGGCAGGGTGCGGTCCGCCGGAGTGCGCACGGACAGGTTCATCGGCTCGCCCCGGGAGGCGAAGGCCAGCAGGCGGGCGGCCACCGAGCCGACGCCGGAGAGCCTGAGTCCCCACCGACGCCGTCATGGGAGGCCTGTTCCCGCAGGTCCGCCCAGGTGAGATTGTTCGTCCCCAGGACGATCACCGGCGCCGGCCGCGAGGACGAGGCGGCATCGGAGGCCGGCTGGGGCGCCGACACGCGTTGGAGCCGCGGTGGCGAGCGTCGGACCCACCACCGCCAGGGATCATGCCGATGACCACCAGCAGCACGAGGACGTACACGACCGCGCGCACCAGGCGCTGTTGACGTCGTCGAGGTCTCACCCGGCCAGCCTACGGGGCCTCGTAGCCCGAAAAAGTGTCCAGATGGGACGACTTTGACGTCGTCTCTGCTGGTCGACGCGCAGGGCAAAATTGCTTTGACCAGCACAAACGCGGACGGCTCTTCTCCCGCTGGTTTCAAAGTCGTCCCAGGCGGACAAAATGGGTGCGATGTCCGGCCGGCATCGCCACAGGTACTGGCGGGCCACGGCGACCGCCTCCCGCCATAGCCCCCACCGAAGAGGAAGGCGTGAATCATGATGATGTGCCAGGAGTGGAGGCCCACCCGCTCGCGCCAGCCCTCCGCCAGCGGCGAGACCTCGTGGTAGGCCGCGTAGATGCGATCCAGGTAGCGCTGCCCGAACACGCCCAGGGGCCGCCAGGTCGGTCTCGGCGTGCGCGCCCTGCGCCATCGGGTCGATGAGCACGCCGACCACCGCATCGCGCCCGTCAGCCGTCCCTCGGGGGCGGACACCTGCGGCCCGAGCCCGGCCCGGGACGGCGCCCACTGGGCGGCCTCGTCGGCCGGGGTCCACAGGACATTGCCGCACCACAGGTCCCCGTGCGTGCGGGCCACCGCGACCCGTGCGCCGCGCTCGCGGGCACCGGCGCGCACCAGGGCCGGCTGATCGGTGTCGAAGTCTCCGTCGCGCAGCCGCTCGCACAGCCGCTCGACGACGCGCCCCACCCACGCTGATCGAGCCGTTGTCCCGACTGGGCTGCAGGTAGGGCAGGATCCGGTCCTCGGCGTAGAACTCGCCCCAGCAGCGCGGCTCGCCCTCCTCCGCGGCGTGCGGCCGCAGCCGGATGTCCGAGCGGCCCATCTGCGCCCGGCCGTCCCAGCCGGGAGGCGCCGCCCCGAAGGCCGGGCGCCCGCCGCGTGGGTGACGGCCAGCGCCCGGCCGAAGGCCTCCGCCCCGGCCGGGCGTCACGCCGGTCGTCGTCAGCCGCGGCTCCTCCAGCCAGCCCGGACCGCTGGTCACCGGCACCACGTGCGCCCCGCCGTCGGCCATCGCCTCGGCGAGCCAGGTCAGGCCCTGGGCCTCCAGGGCGGTGGAGACCGGGCCGTCGTCGTGCTTGCGGAAAACACTCATGGCTCCAGACTGCCAGGCCCGCCGCCGTCGCGGGAGGGCTCCCGTGTTCCACGGAGCAAGCCGCCACCGGCCCGGACTGGCTACCCTGTGCCCATGACTGCTCCCGCTCCGCTCTGGTCCTTCCTGGGGCCGGCCGGCACCTTTACCGAGATGGCGCTGCGCCAGGTCGCCCCCGTCGACGTCGAGCTCGACCCGTGCCCGGACGTGCCCACCGCCCTGGACCACCTGCGCGAGCGCACGGTGGAGGCCGCCGTCGTGCCCATTGAGAACTCCGTCGAGGGCGGGGTCAACGCCACGCTGGACAACCTCGTGGCCTCCACGCCCCTGGTCATCGCCGCCGAGATGGCCGTGCCGATCACCTTCGTCCTGGCCGGCCGCCCCGGCACCCGCCTGGAGGACGTGCGCGCCATCTCCACCCACCCGCACGCCTGGGCCCAGTGCCGCGGCTGGGTCCACCAGAACCCTCCCGAGGCCGTGTACGTGGCCGGACCTCCACGTCGGCGCCCGCCCGCGCGCTGGCCACCACCGACGGGGGACACCGGGTTCCAGGCCGTCCTGTGCAAACCCGCTGGCCGCCGAGGAGTACGGGCTGGAGGTCATCGCCGGGGGCGTGGCGGACAACCCCGACGCCGTCACCCGCTTTCGTGAAGGTGACCCGGCCCGGCCGCGTGGGTGAGCCCACCGGCGCCGACAAGACCACCCTGCTCGTCCACCTCCCGCACGACCGCTCCGGCGCGCTGCTGGACATGCTCGAGCAGTTCAGCGCCCGCGGCGTCAACCTCTCACGCATCGAGTCCCGACCCGTGGGCGACTCCTGGGGCGCTACCGCTTCTCCATCGACGTCGAGGGGCACGTGCGCGAGGGAGCGGGTCCAGGCGGCCCTCATCGGGCTGCACCGCACCTGCCCGGTGGTGCGGTTCCTGGGCTCCCTACCCGCGGCTGGACGCCCGCCCGACGGCGGTCCTGGCCGGCACCAGCGACAAGGACTTCGTCGTGGCCCGCTCCTGGGTCGCAGACGTCCTCGACGGCCGCGCGCTGTAGCTGGGCCCCGCAGTGGCCTCTTGTCGACGTCGCGTTCGTACCTCATGCCGCGCCTCGAGGGGGTGGGGGTACGAACGCGCACGCTCACCTCAGTCGACCTCAGTGGACAGGCGACCGCGGCGTGCGCAAGGCTCGGGGCGTGAGCCCTCCGACGCCAGCACCGAGACAACCTCCGCAGCCGCCACCTCTTCAACCGCCCCGGCACCCGCCTCGCTACCTGGCCCCCGCGGCGCGGGTCCCTCACCGCGTCATCATGGTGTGCACCGGCAACATCTGCCGCTCCGCCATGGCCGAGATCGTCCTGCGCGACCGCCTCGCCGCCGCCGGCATCCCTGACTCCGGACCGGGCGGCGTGACCGTCACCTCCGCCGGCGTCTCCGACGAGGAGCGCGGCAACCCCATCGACTCCCGGGCCCGCCGCGTCCTGACCGAGGCCGGCTACGGCACCGGCGCCGACGACGTCTGCGCGCCACGGGACAGCGCCATCGCCTCCCACACCGCCCACCGCGTCACCGACGCCGAGATCGCCGAGGCCGACCTCCTGCTGGCCATGACCGACTCCCACTGGAACGTCCTCCAGCGCCGCGCCAGGGCTCGGGCGGAGCTCCACCCGCATCCGCATGTACCGCGAGCTCGACCCGGCCTCCGCCCAGCAGGCCGAGGCCGTCGTCGCGGGCGGGGCCTCCCGCCGCGTCCTCAACGTCCCGGACCCCTGGTACGGCACCATGGCCGGACTTCGTCGACACCCTGGAGGTCGTCGAACGGGTCAGTGATGAGCTCGCCGACGAGCTCGCCGCGCTCCCTCGACTGACGGCCCAGTGCAGGCGGTTGTCCAGCCAGCGCATGACGGCCTGAAGGTACTCGGCGCGCGCAGCGGCCCGGACAGGGCCAGGTCGTGGACGCCCTCGGGGAATCTGGCGGACGGTCACGTCATCGCCCAGGTACTGGGAGCGGTCGATGATCTGCTCCACGTCGAGGACGACGTCGGAGCGCTGCGCCCCTCCAGGGGTCGCCTTGACGCCACCGCTGGCCGTTGAGCAGCACACTGAGGATCGGCACGCGGATCCCCAGCCCGTGGTGGACCTCGCGCTGCAGACGCCGGATCCCCTGCCAGGAACCCGGCCCGCACCGGGAAGGACGGCGTCGGCTTGAGCGCCAGGTCCCAGTCCCACTCCGCGCCAGCGCCGGTGGAGGGCCGCCACGTAGTTGTCCTCATCGCCGCTGCCCGGCTCGCCGATGACCCGCCTCGGGGGCCCGCCGCGAGAGGGAGGTCCACGAGGGCCGAGCTGTAGGAGCGCACCAGTGCCGATCCGCGCAGGTCCAGCCACGGGGAGTTGAGGACGAGCGCGTCCACGGTCCCGGGGTGGTCGGCCGCCCAGATGACCGCCTGCAGTCCCGCCGGTCGAGTGCCCGTTGAGGACGACGACGTCGTGCCCGTGCTCGGAGCGGATGATGCGCAGGGCCTCGGCGATCTCCTCGTCGCGGACGCGCAGGTCGCGCACGTCGTGCGGTGAGGCGTGCCCGATGCCGCCCGCCCGCAGGCCCGCAGGTCCAGCGCGTAGAACTCGAAACCGGCGTCGAGGTAGGCCTGCGCCAGGTGGGTCTGGAAGAAGTAGTCGCTGCGGCCGTGCAGATAGAGGACTGCGCGCGAGTGCCGTGGGCCGGCTGGCCTGACCCGCCGCCTCACGCTGGAAGACGAGCACGGCGTGATCGGCGCCGGGGGCCTTCGTGGGCGACCTCGGTCACCGGGATGCGGCGGGCCACCCACGGCTCACCCAGGATGTCGGGGGCGGTCGGCTCTGAGGTCGCACTCATGGGCAGATCCAAGCACGTCGCCCTGTGCGGTGCGAGTAGCGTCGCCGACACGCGACCTGGGAATAGCCAGGATGTTGCTGAAACGCCGATCACGGCCGGGCCGCGGGTCCGGCCCATGCGGTAGCCCTGCCGCCGGGTGCGGGCGTGACCTCGGGTCGCCCTAGCAGTGGCGTCGCTTGCGTCGCGAAGGCGGCGCTGCGTAAGTTATCCATGGCCATCCAGAGCAACCGAGAGACCTGGCTCGACGACATTGCAGCAACCCCTTCATGGTGCGGGTGCTTCCGCCAGGAACGATGGAGGAATACGTGAGCACAAGCGAACAGTCGACCGCCGAGCCCGGCTGGTCCTGAGGAGAACGACTCCTCCGACTCCAGCGCGTCGAGCCGGGGAGGGTGTGAGCGCCGAGCCCGGGACACCGAGACCTGGAGAGCCCTGAGGCCGCAAGCACCGACGCCGAGGAGGACGGCTCCGCCGACGCCCCCATGATCTCCCCTGCGGGACGTCCACAAGGTCTACCGCCTGCGCAACGGCAAGCAGGTGCGCGCCCTGGACGGGCTCAGCCTCGACGTCGCCGCCGGCTCCATCCACGGCATCGTCGGCACCTCCGGGGCCGGCAAGTCCACGCTCGTGCGCTGCCTGACCTCCCTGGAGCGCCCCACCAGCGGACACGTGAGCGTCGCAGGCCAGGACATGACCGCCCTGTCGCCCGGTCAGCTGCGTGAGGCCCGACGCCGCATCGGCATGGTCTTCCAGCACGCCAACCTTCTCGACCAGCGCACCACGGCGCAGAACATCGCCTACCCGCTGGCGCTCGCGGGCGTCCCGGCGGGAGGCGTCACCCGATCGTCAGGCGCATGCTCGACCCGTGGGCCTGGGCCGACCGCGGCGCCTCCCTACCCTCCCAGCTCTCCGGCGGTCAGAAGCAGCGCGTCGGCATCGCCCGGGCGCTGGCCGACGACCCGGCCGTCCTCCTGTGCGACGAGCCCACCTCCGCCCTGGACCCGGAGACCACCCGCTCCATCCTCGACCTCATCAAGAACGTTCGCGACACCCTGGGCCTGACCGTCATCATCATCACCCACGATGAGCGTGGTCCGCCAGGTCTGCGACTCCGTCAGCCTGCTCGAGGCCGGGCAGATCGTCGAGAGCGGCCGCCTGGAGGACATCGTGCTCGACGTCGGCTCCCGGCTCTCACGCGAGATCGTGCCCTTCCCGAAGGTGCCCGAGGCCGCCGTCGCCCACGGGAGAGCGTCATCGACGTCTCCATCACCGCCCACCCGGGCCAGCCGGCCGCCGTCGCCCTCATGTCCATGGTGGCCGAGCTCGGCGGGGACATCGCCGCCGGCGTCTTCGAGACGATCGGGCAGGCCCAGATCGGGCGCCTGGCCGTCACCGTCCCCGCGTCCGACACCGAACAGGCCGTGAGCACCCTGCGTCACGCCGGTATTGCTGCGGAGGTCCGCTCCAGAACCCGATCCTCCTTCCGCTGACCCAGGCCGCGGTGCCGAGCAGTCGCACCTGGTTCGACAACCCGGCCATCCAGAACAAGCTCGGCTACGCCCTCGTTGAGACCCTGTCGATGACCTTCGTCTCCGGGGCCGTGACGGTTGTCCTCGGGCTTCTGCTGGGGCTCGCCCTGGTCTCCACCGGCAAACGGGGCCAGTTCCGCAACCCGCCCCTGTACTGGGCGCTCTCGCAGATCGTCAACATCGGACGCTCCATGCCCTTCATCATCCTCATGGTGGCCCTCATCCCGATCACCCGGATCCTCGTGGGCACCTCCCTGGGGTGGCAGGCGGCCTGCGTCCCGCTGACCATCGGCGCGATCCCCTTCTACGCGCGCCTGGTGGAGACGGCCATCAACGACGTCGACCACGGCAAGGTCGAGGCCGCCCTCATGATGGGTGCCTCCGGGCGGCAGATCACCTGGGGGGTCCTCGTGCGCGAGGCCCTGCCGATCCTCATCCAGTCGGCCACCGTCACCATCATCACCCTCCTGGGCTACTCCGCCATGGCCGGCGCCGTCGGCGGCGGCGGCGTGGGTGACCTCGCCATCCAGTACGGGTACCAGCGCAACCAGGTGGACGTCATGGTCATCACCGTGGTCGTCATCGTCGTCATCGTCGGCATCATCCAGCTCGTCGGCGACATGCTCAGCCGGCTGGTGAACCACCGCTGAGGCGATCACCAGCCGGGTAAGCGCGCGCAGCCGTCTGGAACCGGGCGGCTGCGTCGTCGGCCCCAGCACTGTCAAGCCTTTCCTCCCTCCCGTCACTGAGCCGCCCGGCCCCGCGAAAGGAACCACCATGTCCTCCTCCATCTCCCGGCGCACCGTCATCGCCGGCGGCCTGGCCACCGCCGCCGCCCTCACCCTGGCCGCCTCGGCTCCAAGTCCGGTAAGGGCGGCGACGTCCAGGGCATCAAGGTCGACGGCGACACCGCCACGATCACCATCGGTGCCACCCCAAGCCCCACGTCGAGATCCTCAAGTGGGTCCAGGACAACCTCACCAAGGGCTCCGGCATCAAGCTGGACATCAAGGAGATCAACGACTACCAGACCCCCAACTCCTCGCTGGAGGACGGCTCGCTGGCCGCCAACTTCTACCAGACCCCCAACTTCCTGGCCCAGCAGAACAAGGAGAAGGGCTACGACTTCGTCTCCATCGCCGACGTCCACATCGAGCCCATGGGCATCTACACCTCCAAGGGCTACAAGGACGTCAAGGAGATCAAGGAGGGCGGCACGATCGTCCTCAACAACGACCCGGCCAACACGGCCCGCGGCCTCAAGCTCCTGGCCCAGGCCGGGCTCATCGAGCTGGACAAGTCCGCCGAGCTGCCCAGCGACACCGACGTGACCTCCAACCCCAAGAAGCTGAAGTTCACCACGGTCGACGGCGCCCAGGTCTACAAGTCGATGCCGGACGCCGAGGCCGCGGTCATCAACGGCAACTACGCCATCGACGCCGGGCTGAACCCCAAGAAGGACGCGCTCGTCCTGGAGAAGGGCGGCAAGGACTCCGAGTACCCCAACCAGCTCGTCGTGCGCAAGGACGACAAGGACAACGAGCACCTCAAGAAGCTCGCCAAGCTCCTCAACGATGAAGCTGCGTGACTACATCAACAAGACCTGGCCCGACGGGGCGGTCGTCGCGGCGTTCTGACGTCGGAAAGCTGCGGCTGAGGGCAAGTTGAGGCCCGTGCGCGGGGCCGGTTGTGGTTGGTCGAAAGGCTGACCGCGACCGGCCCTTCGTGCTGGTGTGGGCGGGGTGGGACGCACGGGGTGTGGGCGGGTGTGGCGGCTGAATGCGCGCGGCGTGGTGAGGCGAGGCCCACGGTGCTGGTGGGTGCACCCGCGCGTCCGGGGACATGTCGTCGCGGCCGGGGACCTTCGACGCCGTCGGGGACCGGATTCCTGTCCCCGAACGCGTGGGCTGTCCCTCGGCTGGAGCGGACCGCACCCGGCCGCGCGGACTGTCCCCCGCCGCGCTGCCGGTGGGGCCTGTTGTCATCATCTGTGGACAGTTCGCGGTCTGCGGGCCCTGGGAGCCGAGGCGGCCGCCTAGGGTTGAACCCGCGGGCGTCCGACGGCGTCCAGCGATACCGGCGGATTCACAGGGGAGAGGACGGCGCAGGGCCATGGCAGCTCGACGTGAACGGACGCAGTCGGACCGGTCGGCTCAACCAGTGCGGGGACGCACAACCGGGGGCCTCGGCGGCCGGGGCGGCGCGACCGGGGAGGGGGCCGCCGGTGCCGGGCACTCGGTCGCTCCGCCGGCTGTGGAGCGCGCGATCTGCGCAAGTCCTTCCCGACCCCCGGCGGGGAGCCGATTGAGATCCTGCACGGCATCTCCTGCGCCATGATGCCGGGGCGGATGACGGCGCTGGTTGGACCCAGCGGCTCGGGCAAGTCGACGGCGCTGCTGTGCCTGGCCGGGCTGGAGCCGGCGACGTCGGGGCGCGTCTCGCTCATGGGGCGCGACCTCGGCGGGCTCCCGGCGGCGCGGGTGGCCGAGCTCACCGCGACCGGGTGGGCTTCGTCTTCCAGGCCTACAACCTCGTGCCCTACCTGACGGTGCGGGAGAACATCACGATCTCCGACACCCTGGCCGGCCGGCGCCCCGACTCGGCACGGGTGCGGGAGGTCCTGGCCGGACTGGGACTGAATCGCGCGCCGACGCGGTCGCGACCACGCTCGGGCGGTGAGCAGCAGCGCGTCGCCCTGGGCGGGTCCTCTACCGCCGTCCACCGGTCGTCTTCGCCGACGAACCGACCGGGGCCCTCGACACCCGCTCGGCCGCCTTCGTCCTGGCCGAGCTGCGGCGCCTGGCCGACGACGGGGCCGCCGTCATCCTCGTGACGCACGACCTGGGGGGCCGCGGCCCTGGCGGAGAGCGTACTCATCATGCGCGACGGCCGCATCGTCGACCGCCGCCGCGGCGCCACCCCCGACGAGCTGCTGGCTGCCGTCAATCAGACGGGAGCTGTGGCATGACCCGCCACACGCTGCGCGCCCTGGTCGCCCAGTGGCGGGCCTGGTCGGGGACGGTGGCGGTGCTGGCCTTTGCCGCGGGGCTCGTCAACGTCTGCCTGGTGCACCGCATGACCGTCACCCGTCCCGACGTCGTCGCACGCGGCGCGGGCGGCGGGCGTGGACCCGGCTGAGCTCACGGTTCCGGGCGTCTCGGTCGCCTTTACACGGCGATGGTGACGGTTCCGGTGGTGGCTGTCGTCGGGCAGTCCTGCGTGCAGGCACTGCGCACGAGCTGGGCCCTGTGGAGACTGGCCGGCGCCCCTGCCCCGGCAGGGTGCTCGCCGCCGTCCTCGCCACCGTGGCGGTGCTGGGCCTGGTGGCCTGTGTGCCTGGGACTCTGCTGGGGCAGGTGGCGGCCCAGCCCTTCGCCTCGGTGCTCACCCGCCTGGCAGCCGCGCGTCATGGGGCGGATCGAGGTCGCCCAGACACCGACGACGCTGCTGCTCACCGTGGTGGTTGTGGTCGCCGTCGCGGTCCTGGGGGCTGGGCCCGGCACACGCCGCCGTGAGAACGCCAGCCGTGGAGGCGGTGCGGACACCGCATCGGGAAGGCCGACGCCGCATGGGGGTGGGGCGATGGATCCCTGGCCGGAGTGTGGGCGCTTGCGTGTGCGGGGCAGCTGTTCGTCGCTTTCTGGCCCCACCCGGAAGGAAGATCGACGGATGGCCGACCGGTGGGGGCCAGGCGATCCTGGCGTCGCTCCTGCTCGCGGTCCTCGTGGTGCTGCTGGCGCCCGCGCTCATCCCGCGGCTGCTGCGGTTGTGGTCGGCGCCGCTGGCGCGGCTGGGTGGACCGTGGCTCATCGCGCGGCGTTCGGCGCTGTGGCGCAGCGAGTCGTCGGCAAGTGCCATCGGCCTGCTGGCCCTGGCGATCTCCTTCACCGCGGCACTCACGACCAGTCTCGCCACGGGTGCAGGCGGTGGTGGAGGCGGCGCGCCTGAACGTGGCGATCAACCAGGTGGACTCGCTGGTGCTGGCGGCGATCCTCGGGGCGATGGCGCTGCTGGGGGCCGTGGCCGTCGTCGGCATGTCCTCCCGGTCCCGGCAGCGTGAGTTCGCGGTGCTGCGCTGCGCCGGGAGCACGGTGCGCGGCGTGTGCCGGCAGGTGGTCGTCGAGGCGGCGCTGTACGTGGGGACGGCCCTGCTGATCTCGCTCGTGCCACTGGTGGTGACAACGGCCGGCGAGTCCCTTTTCTACGCCAGGGCGGGGATGCCGCTGGTAGTGCGCCCCGGCGTCGGGCCAGTGCTGCTGGTGGCCCTCCTGTCCTTCCTGGCCCTGGTCGCGGTGCTACTCGCTCCGATCCGGGGCGCCACCCGGACCCCGATCGGCACTGTCCTGGCGGCCGAGTGACGATGGGCCCGAGGTGGGAGGGGCAGCAGATCGCTAGGACCGAGTAGGTTGGCCGCTCGCGGCCCCGCTGGCCGTGGTCGGGGTTCAGGTCTCGGGGCGTAGGGTACGGACGCAACGGGGAGGAGGGGCGCTGGTGTTCGGTGCAGAGCGTGGTTCGTCGTCGGCCATGAGGATGCGGATCGACTGGCGGACGTTGGGGGAGTGGGTGCGCCAGCCGGCGCCCGCGCAGGCCGGCCCCGGCATCCTGTCCACGCTGCTCCTCATCCTGTGCGCCACCTACCAGGGCGGCATGATTGGCAGCGCGAGTGCTGACCGGCCGCGTCGGCGACGGCGGCCTGGTTGCGAGGATCGCCCCGACCAGAATCGGTTCTGCGATTCTCATTCTGGCGGCCATGGGGTCCACGGCGCTCCTTACTGCGCGACGCAGGTACCCGCTGGCGGTCTTCCTGGCCGAGTGTGCCGTGTACGTGGCGGCTTCGGCGCTGGGGCTCAACAACTTCTTTCTCTTCCCGGTGCTGGTGGCGCTGGGGAGTGCGGTGAGCCGGCTCCCGCTGTGGCAGCACCTCGCGGTGATCGGTGCGGCCTGCCTCATGGCGACGGCCAGTGCGGTCCTGGTGGCCCCGCCCGGGGTCCTGATGGAGGAGTGGCTCAGCCAGGTGGTCGCCGTTCTGCTGACGGTCATCGCGGCAATGATGGCGCGCAGCGTCGCGAACTGGCGAGCGGCGCAAGCCGGGGCTAAAGCCGAGCGGGAACGCTTCCGGGCGCTTCGGGCCGAGCGCGACCGCGCGGTGAACCGGGCCGATATTGCCGCCGAACTCCACGACTCCGTGGGGCACGGCCTGACCACGATCATCGCCCTGTCCGAGGGGCTGGCCGGCAGCGCCGACCCGGAGATCGATGAGGCGCTCGGCGGCATCAACGAGGTGGCCCGGGAGTGCTTGGAGCAGACGCGCCGGGCGGTGAGGGCCCTGGCCGACGGCGAGGATGAGCCGGCGGAGTCGCCGGGCTGGACGACGCCGGGCGCCGATCCTGGATGAGATCAGGAGCGTCGTCGGCAGGGTGAGATCACTGGGCGTCACGGTCGTCTTCACTGAGACCGGGCAACGGGCCGACGACGACGCCCAGGCCGACCTGTGCTTCGCGCTCACCCGGGAGGCGCTTACCAACGCGGTGCGGCACGCGCCCGCGCTGTCGCAGGTGCAGGTGTCCTGGGGACCACGGCGAGTCTGCGGTGACGGTGACGGTTCGCAACGACGGCGCCTCGGGTGACAGCGGCGGGGAAGACGCCGGCCGCCGTGGTGGGGCTGTGGAAGGGACCGGCCTGCTGCGGCTGCGGGACTGGGTCGAGGCTGCGGCAGGTTCACTGGACTGGGCGGCCCGGAGTCCGACGGCGGCTGGCTGGTGACGGCGACGGTGCCGAGAACTCGCGGTGAGGGGGGCTGAGGCGTGGGCGCGGAATCGGAGGGGCTGAGGCCGACGTCGGTCATGATCGTGGACGACCAGCGCTATGCGCGCCTGGGGCTGGCGCTCATGATCCGCAAGGCGCCGGACCTGCGCGTGGTGGCGGAGGCCGGTGACGGGCAGGAGGCGCTGGAGGTCCTGGAGCGGCTGAACCGGTCAACTGGGGCTGCCCGCCGTCGTGCCTCATGGATGTGCGCATGCCGGGCATGGACGGGACTCAGCGCGACCCGAGCGATGGCGCGGCGGTTCCCGACAGTGAAGGTCCTGGTGCTGACCACCTACGACGAGGACGACTACGCCTTCGGGGCACTGGAGGTGGGGGCCTCGGGGTTCCTTCTCAAGGACGTACGCGCGGCGCAGCTCGCTCAAGCGGTGCGGGCAGTGGCGCAGGGCGATGCCGTGCTCACGCCGCGCGTCACCATGAGCTCATCGCGCGTGGGGTTCCGCGGGTGCTGCCCGGGCGCAGCGCGAGGGGCTGCGGGAGCGGTTCGGGGCGCTGACACCCAGGGAGCTCGACGTGGCCCGGCCCATTGCCGAGGGGATGTCGAACGAGGAGATCGCCGAGCGGCTCGTGCTGCAGCCCGCCTCGTGCGCCGCAACGTCAGCCGCATCCTGGCCAAACTTCCACCTGCGCGACCGCGTCCAGATCGCGGTCGCCTGGTACAAGAGCGGCGGTTGAGATGTGTGTCCTGGCGGCCGGGGACATTTCTGTCCGAGCGGGGACGTTCGACGCCGTCGGGGACAGGATTCCTGTCCTCGTACGTGTGGGGTGTCCCCGGCGGGAGTCGATGGCACCCAGCCGCGCGGAATGTCCCTGCCCGTGCGGGTGCCTCCCAGGCGGCGATGGCGGCGCCCAGGAGGATGAGGCGCAGCGCCCGCTCGGTGGCGTCGGTGACGAGCTCTGTCGGCGCGGGAGACGGCCTCGGGCAGGTCCATCGGGACCGGGATGATGCCCATGACGGCGTCGGATCCCGGCGGCGTGGACGGCCCGGAGCCCTGACCGAGCGAGCCGGCCAACGCGATGACCGGTTTGCCGGCCAGCTTGGCCCGGCGTCCCACCTCGGCGGGGATCTGCCGCGCGGCGTCTGGAAGTCGACGGCGCCCTCGGCGGTGATGACCAGGTCGGCGCGGGCGATCTGGGCATCGAGGTCGACGCCGCACAGGTCGGCATCCATGAGGACGTCGGAAGCGCGAGCACAGTCTGGCCCCCAGTCCCGGTGGCGAGCCCGGCCCCCAGGCCGCCTGGAGGCACCGGTCCCTGGGCCGGTGAGCAGGTCGCGGTGGGCCGCCTGGGCCGGAAGGCCTCGGTGAGCAGTCCGGCCCAGTGGACCAGGCCCGCCTCGAGCGCCTCCACCTGCTCCGGGCTCGCCCCCTTCTGCGGCCCGAACACGCGGGCCACACCGCGCTCACCGGTGAGGAGGTTGTGCATGTTGCCGGCCACGAGGACCTCGACGTCGCGCAGGCGGTGGTCCATGCCGGAGGTCTCGATCCGCTGGATCCGGGCCAGGGTTCGAGCCGATCGGGTCGACCTCACGCCGCCTGCGTCCAGGAGCCGGGCGCCCAGGGCGACGAGCGCGCGGCCCCGCCGTCACGAGGTCCCCGAGTCGCCGCAGCCGATGATGATGCGTCGGGCCCCGTTGTCGAGGGCCACGGAGATGAGCTCGCCGACGCCGGTGGTCGTCGTGGCGCCGGGGTCGCGCATCCCGGCGGGCACCAGGCGCAGGCCGGCCGCCGCGGCCATCTCCACCAGCCAGGTCCCTGGGCCGAGCCGCCCAGCCGGGCCAGGTAGGAGTCGACCGGATCACCGACGGGGCCGGTGACGCGGGTGGTGACGAGGTCGCCGCCGGTGGCCCGGGCCATCGTGGCTGCCGAGCCCTCACCGCCGTCGACCAGGGGCAGCTCGACGACGACGGCGCCGGGCAGGAGACGGCGCACCCCGGCGGCCACTGCCTGGCACACCCCTCAGGCGACAGGCTCTCCTGAAGCCGGAGGGGCGACGAGAATACGGGTGGGAAATGGACGGGGCATGACTTTCTCCAGGAGTGCAGTGTACGGGGGTTCTCAGGGGACAGGGGCGGGAGCCGGGGCGCGCGCGTCCCGGCCTCACCAGCTCAGGCCCGCAGCGGCCACAGCCAGGCGCTGCACGCCATGACCAGGACCACCATGAGGCGGGGCCCGAGGAGCAGCGACAGGCGCCGCAGGTCGTCGGGGGAGAAGGTCTCCATGCCCTCGATGTCGGAGAACATGGCCACGGGCTTGGCCGAGGACGGCAGCGTGTGGCAGAAGCCCGCGGCGGCGGTCGAGGCGAAGGCCGCCGCGGCCGGTCTGACACCCACCGCCGGGGACAGGGCCACGACGATCGGGATGAGGACGGCCGAGGGGCCGAACGCGACTGGATGACCAGGTGCGACGCCGTCGAGAGCACCACGACGACCAGCAGAAGGGCCAGGGGGAGGGATCCTCACGGCGTTGAAGCCGAGTCGCCACCACTTCGCGGCGCCGGTGGACACCAGCGCGTCCCCCATGGCGAGGGTGGCCGCCATGAAGACCAGCAGCGACCAGGGGGCCTTGGCCAGGGCCTTGCGCAGAGCCACCGAGCCGTAACCGGGCAGCGAGGTCACCAGAACCCCCAGGAGGGCCACGATGGCCGGGTCGATCCCGTGCAGGGCCTCGGTGCACCACAGCACCACGACCGTGCTGACGAGCAGGGCGGCCCGGTTCTCGGCCTGAGTCAGGGGCCGGTGACCGGCGTCGGGGAGGCCGCCGCGAGGTTCGCGATGTCGACGCGCACCCGACGGCGCATGTCCTCCTTGCGGGTGAACAGCCAGCACTAATGATGAGCTCGGTGGACAGGGTGGCTGGACAGGCCGCCAGCAGGCCCAGCAGCAGCCAGCCGGCGAAGGAGAACTCCTGCCCGCCGGCCGAGGCCACGATGTGGGAGGTCGCAGGTGGGGCGCCCGCCCCCAGGAAGGAGCCGACCGCGGACAGCAGGATGACGGTGGGAAGATGATCGACAGGGCGTGGACGAGCCGCTTGCGGAGGCCGCCAGGGCGTCGTCGTCGCCCGACCCGGTGCGCAGCGCGCCGGCCAGGCCGTGTACACCGGCAGCAGCAGGGCGGCCCGACCTGAGGTGGAGGGGGCCGCGAAGACGGTGGCGACGATCGCGGCCGTCACCAGGTGGAGCAGGACGCGGGTGGTCGGTGCCGGGACCAGCCAGGCCGCCAGGCGGCCCGTCAGGCCCCGAGGCGCTCACCCGACGGCGACGACGAAGGCCGCCACCAGCAGCCAGATCGTGTCGTCGCGAGGCTGGCGAACATCTCGTCCGGGCTCAGGCGCCGGTGAGGACCAGGGCGGTGGCGGCCCCCAGGAGATGTAGGTGTCGTCCACGCTGGTGAAGGCCCAGGCCCACACCGAGGCGATGAAGATGATGAGAGTGAGCGCACCGGTGACGGTCAGGCTCCCTCGAGCGCCGTCGCGCCAGGCGGCCACGCCCACGGCCGCGCACAGGCACACGGCGAGGGGCGGCGGAGATGATACGCCGCCACGGCAGGCGCCGGGCCGGGCCGGCTCGCCGCCCCTGGCCAGGGGAGCGGCAGGGTCTCGCGCGCGGTGGGCACATCGGTCTCGAAGGAGGCGAGCGGAGCCGCTCGCGGTGGTCATGAGCCGGCCTCCTCTCCCGAGGTGCCGTGCGCGCGGCCATTGTGGGCGGCCGCCGGCTCTCCTGTCGCTCACCCGGGCGCCGTGGCCGCCGAGGTGCGTGAGGAGGGGCGGTGGCCGGGGGAGACGACGGCGGCGGGATCGTGGTCCGAGGAGAGGTTCCAGGAGCTGTCGGCCGGGATGCGCAGGCCGACGGTGGCGCGCCCTGCCCGAGGCGGAGACGGCGAAGACGGTGCCGTCGTGGGCGTCGGCGATGGCCCGCACGATGGCCAGGCCCAGGTTGCCGCTGCCGCGCGTCTGCCGTCGGCCTCGCCGTGCGTGAAGCGTTCGAAGAGCCAGTCGACGTCGTCGTCGGACAGTCCGGGGACCCCGGTCCGTCACAGAGATCTCCAGCCCGCTGCGGCCGTAGCCGTCGGTGCCGGGGGCGACGGTGAGGGTGAGGGGCCGTCACCGCTGCTGCAGCCCGTTGCGGGCGAGGGTGGCCGGTGGCCTGACGCAGGCGCTCGACGTCGAGTGTGCCGCGCGCCCCTGAGGTCGAGGCTCCAGCGGCCCGGGGCCATGGCTCGACGTCGTCGCACAGGGGTGCGGGGCCAGCTCGGCGACATCGACGTCGGGGTGAGGGTGGGCGAAGTCGCGCCGTTCGGCCCGTGAGGGACCGAGGTCGTCGAGGACCCGCTGCAGCTCGGCGATCTGGGCGCGTTGCTGGAGGACGGTGCGGGTGGCCGGCTGGCTGGCCAGGCGCGCGCGTCCATGACGGCCAGGGGGACCGGAGATCTCCTGGTGGGCGCGCAGGACGAACTGGTCTGGCCGTCGAAGGCCTCCTGGAGTCGGTCCAGCATGCCGTTGAACTCCTCGGTCAGGCTGGCGATATCATCGCGGGCCCTTGACGGGCAGGCGGCGGTTGAGGTCCTGGGTGGAGACCGAGGCGGCCGCGGTGCGCAGGTCGTGCAGGGGCGCAGGATCTGGCGGGCCACGAGCGGCCGACGACGCCGGTGAGGACCAGGACGGCCGCGCGTGATGCCGACCATGAGCCAGATAGTGGCGTTGAGCTGGTCCACTCGCGAGGCGGTGAAGCTCATGGTGATGACGGACAGGTGCTGGGAGGCTGTCGGCCTGAGCTCGACCCGGGCCCAGCGGACCTCCCCGCCGCCGTAGAGGTGGTGCCCGACGGCGTCTGCAGCATCTTGACGAACAGGGATCCGTGCTGGTCCGGGTTCAGGGTCGGGGCGGGAGGCGCTGGAGGCCTGAGTGGCTCTTGCTGGTGGAGTGGTTGTAGATGATGACGGGCCTCGCGGTCGGTGAGCCTGGCCGTCCCGGTAGACCTCCATGAGGCGGGTGGTGGAGGTGAAGGGCCGGGAGGTGCGCGGGTCGACGCCGGTGGCGGCGAAGTTCCCGCAGCTCCTGACCTCGTGGGTGACGTCGGCGTTGGCGGAGCGAGATGTCCGCCATGAGGGTGGAGCGCACGGAGACGATCATGCTGGTCAGCCCCAGGGCGACGACGACAGCATCCAGGCGACGATGCGCGGCCGGGCAGCACGGAGGGGCTGGAGACCGGGTCGCCGGCCAGTGGGGCGGAGACGAGGACGGTGGTCATCAGCATCAGCCCTTGGCCAGCGGAGGTCAGGGTGGACTGGGCTGCGCGGGCGGGCCTGGGGACGACGGCCATGAACTCGGCGGCCAGCGCCAGCGCCACCGGGACGAGCATGAGCAGAGCCAGGGCGAGGATGCGGCGTGAGGTGTTCATGCCTCAACTGTCACGAGCCAGCCCTCAGAGGGACCACAGGTGAGCGTGAAGTTCTCTTATGTTGAGTGGCTTAGCGAAACAGTAATATTTGATAGGTTCAGTGGCGGGGTGGGGTGCGCCGTCTCAGGACGCTCGCTTGAAGCCGATGAGCCCAGGCGGTGCAATGTTGCTCGCATTGCAGGAGGATGGTGATATTGTCAGCGATAATCGCTGACTCTCCCCTTCCAGGGGTGCCAGGACACGTCCAGTTTTCATGTCGGTCGAGGGTCGACTCGTAGACGAGCGTGTTGTCGCCCCAGGTCTGAAAGCCGGGCGTGGCACCGTAGGTGGACGTCAGGTCCTCGTCGTCGAGGCGGCCTGCCATGCCTCCCTTCATGTGTCGCCCAGAGGGCATGGCCGGTCAGAGTGCCGTCGGACTTGTCGAGTGTCAGGAAATGACCGCCGACCACGTAGGGTCCGTGGTTGGCTGCGACATCGGCGCATTCATCGGAGGCCCGTGGGCCGGTGCGGGTCTCCCGCGATCCGCTCGAGGTCCTGCGGTGAGGCGAACCTGTTGAGCGCCGTTGAAATGATGCGGTCGGACGGGGGCGCGATCTGGTCGACGATGCCGTAAAGGCGGTCCCCGGCGTCGCCGAGACCGGGACGATGTAGGCGTGCTCTGCTGAGCCGCTCGTCCACCCCGGCGGTCACCACCGTGACGTTCGCGCGCTCGCCGACCGCCTCCTCCAGCGTCTTGACCTCGGGGGCGGCGATGAGGCACAGCGCGGTGACATCGCGCGCCCCTGCGCTCAGCAGGTATCGATGGCGGCCACGAGGTGTGGCCGGTGGCGAGCATGGGGTCGACGACGAAGCGCACTGGCGGCGAGAGGTCGCTCGCAGGACGGTTGGCGTGGTCTCCACCTCAGGGTGTCCTCGTCGCGCTTCATCCCAGGAAGCCGACCTCCGCGGTGGGCAGCAGGCGCGTCATGCCCTCGAGCATCCCGACCCGCGCGCAGGATCGGCGACCACGATCGGCTCGCGGGTCTGCCAGGCGGCGGCACTGGGCCGGCGCCACGGGGTGCGGATCTCCACCCGCTCGGTGCGCACCACGGGTGGCCCTGTAGGCGAGCAGGGTGACGAGCTCGTCCACCAGCTGGCGGAAGACCGCCGACGGAGTCCCCCTCGTCACGCAGGACGGAGAGCTTTGTGGTCGATGAGGGGTGATCGGCAACGTGGAGGCGCATGGGGACAGCCTAATCCCTGCAGCCCAGGCCGCAGCCCTCACAACGCGCGCCGGCCTCGTCCCGCGCTCACGGCGTGACCACGTCGCCCCGGCGGACTGGGCGTCGCCGGTGTCCGGAGTCCCCGCCGAGGCCCCGCTGTGTTGGACGCTGGGCCGTTTTGCAGTTCCGGTGACCACGGTTCTGTGCGGCCAGGTTCAGGCCCAGACACGTGGCCGGGGTCGGACGGCGCGCGTACGCGGGTTGGGCCGGGGCGAACGGGCTGACGTCGCGCCCGCCTGCGGGGCTAGGGCTGCCGTCACCGACCGCATCGAAGGAGAACTCATGGGAGAACTCATGGCCAACGGCACTGCCCCCACCATCACTCTCAACAACGGCGTGGACATCCCGCAGATCGGCTACGGCGTCTTCCTGACCCCGCCGGAGGAGACCGAGCGGGCCGTGCTCGAGGCCTTCGAGGTCGGCTACCGGCACGTCGACACCGCCCAGGCCTACCGCAACGAGAGGGCGTGGGCGCGGCCGTCGCCGCCAGTGGACTGCCCCGCGAGGACATCTTCGTCACCACCAAGGTGTGGATCTCCAACGCCGGGGACGAGCGCGCCGCCCGCTCCATCGACGGCTCCCTGCGCCGCCTGGGCACCGACTACATCGACCTGCTGCTCGTCCACCAGCCCTTCGGCGACTACTACGGCACCTACCGCGCCATCGGAGAAGGCCCTGCCGCCGGCAAGGTCCGCGCCATCGGCGTCTCCAACTTCTTCCCCGACCGGTTCGCGTGGATCTGGCGCAGCACGTCGAGGTGCCTCCGGCCGTCAACCAGATGGGACCCACGTCTTCAACCAGCAGGCCGACAACCGCGCCTGGTACGCCAAGTACGGCACCGCCCTGGAGTCCTGGGGGCCGCTGGCCCAGGGCCGCAACAACATCTTCACCCACCCGGTGCTCACCGAGGTCGGCGAGAAGTACGGCAAGACCGCCGCCCAGGTGGCCCTGCGCTACCTCATCCAGCTGGACATCATCGTCATCCCCAAGACGGTCCACCGCGAGCGCATGATCACCAACCTCGACGTCACCGACTTCCAGCTCGACGACGCCGACATGCGGACCATCGCCGCCCTCGACGAGGGGCAGGGCGTCGTCAACCACTACGACCCCGCCTTCCAGGAGCGCCTCGCCTCCTACACGGTCGAGGCGGACTGACCCCCGGCAGCCTCCCGGCAGCGCGGAACGTCTCCGGCGGTGGAAGACCGGAGAGGGGCGCGGCCGAGCGCGTCTCAGAGCCGGCGCGAGTACCGGGACTCGGTCTTCTCGGAGGTGCCCACGTACTCCAGCCAGCGCTCGTAGTGGTCGAGGACGTCGTGCGCCACCTGGTCGGAGTTCCAGTCGACGACGTCGTAGCCCTGGCCGCCGCTGTGCGGGCGCACCTCGAGGCGCACCGTGAGGTCGTCGGCCCCGTGGACGGCGAAGCCGTAGGTGGGCACCGGTGTGACCACCATACGCACCACGTAGCGGAAGGAGTCGATGGAGCTGGACTGCTCTCGCCGCTGTCGGTGGCCGGGGTGGAGGCGACTACCAGGCTGGCGCGCCCCAGGAAGGTGCGCTCGTCGTCGGGGTCCCGGGCCTCGGGGCCCTCGACGAAGACCTCGGCGGAGACGTTCTCCTGCACGCAGCTCGGTGGCCACCGCTCTTCAGGGCCGGCACGATGCGCCGCTCCATGGCGTTGCCGGCCTCGTCGGGGGACACCGAGTTGAGGGTGTGCGCAGGCGCTCGCGCCATGGGCGTCTGCCCAGCCCCGCGGCCGACCCGTTGCCAGCCCAGGGCCCGGTTGCGGTCGGCCCGGCTCCAGGGCCTGGTGTCAGGTGTCCTCGGTGCTCAGGGAGCGCCACAGGGTGTACATGATGAGGATGAGGACCCCGGAGAAGGGCAGCGCCATGACGATGGTGGCCTGTTGCAGGATGGGGATGCCTCCGGCCACGAGCATGGCGATGGTGAGGATCCCGGTCAGGGCGGCCCAGAAGATCCGCAGCCAGGGCGGCGTCCTGGCGCGCCGAGCGGATGCGGCTGAGAGGCTGGCGGGCCATGACCAGGCGCCGGAGTCGGCGCTGGTGACGTAGAAGAGGATCCCGACGAACAGGGCCAGGGCGATGAGGATCTTCTGGCCCGGCAGGTGCTCCAGGAGCCAGTAGAGCCCCTGCTCGGGTCGCTCCAGGGTGATGTCCCGGAACTCGCCGTTGCCGCGGATGACCAGGTCCAGGGCGTGGTTGCCGAAGATCGCCACCCACATGAGGATGTAGCAGAAGGGCAGCAGGAGGCTGCCGAGCACGAACTGGCGGATGCAGTGCGGCCGCTGAGATGCGGGCCAGAACATGCCCACGAAGGCCGCCCACGCGATCCACCAGGCCCAGAAGAACAGGGTCCAGGCGTTGAGCCAGTCCTCGGGCCGGTTGTAGGCGTAGGTCTCCAGCGTCAGCTGCGGGAAAGCGGGTGAAGAAGTCCCCGATGGAGCCGATGAGCGCGTCGATGAGGAAGGCGGCGTCACCGGTGACGAGCACCCATAGGGCCAGGCCGATGGCCAGCAGCACGTTGATGGTGGACAGGACGCGCACGCCCCGGTCGACGCGGAGAGCGGCTGAGACGGTGGCCATGACGACGGCCAGGGCGGTCGGTCCGATCTGGGTGGGGAAGCCCTGCGGCAGCCCGAACAGGATGTTGAGGGCCACGTTCAGCTGGACGACGCCGACCCCCAGTGAGGCCGCGATGCCGAAGACCCCGCCGACCAGCGCCGCGGCGTCGACGATGTCACCGATGACGCCCTCGTGTGCCGCCCCAGCAGCGGGCGCAGGGTGGAGCGCAGCGTGAGCGTGTCGCGGCGTCGGTAGCGAAGCAGGCGCAGGCCAGACCCACCAGGGGCGTACAGGCCCCAGCCGGAGATGCCGTAGTGGAACAGGGACAGGACGATGGCCTCGCGGGCGCGGTCGGCCTGGGGGAGTGGCCTCGGGCGTCGCCGGTGGGCGGGTGCACGTACTGGTCGACCGGTTCGGCGACGGCGAAGAACAGGATCTCGGTGCCGATGCCGGCGGCGAAGAGCATGGCCGTCCAGGCGAAGGTGGAGAAGTCCGGCGTCGAGTTGTCCGGGCCCAGGCGGATGCGCCCGAACCGGAGAAGGCCAGGGTCAGGATGAAGACGAGCGCGGCCGTGATGAGCAGGATGTAGAAGGAGCCGAACCATCGGCTCGTCCAGGTCACGGCCGCCCCGAAGGCGCTCTTGACGACGTCGGGGACCACGATCGCGGCCAGGGCGACGATCGCGATGATGGTGGCCGACACGAAGAACACCACCGGGTTGAGGGGCTGCTTGCCCGGCAGCTTGCCGAGCAGTGCGCCGGGGAGGGAGCCGCCGCCGTAGCGGTGAGAGGCGGTCCGACGACGGGGCCGGCGGGGAGCTCTGAGGGACATCGCCTGCTGCGGGCTCGCCTTATCGCCTCGATTCTGGGGACCGGCTCACCGACCTGCTCCGTTCTTCATGCGTCTCTACGGGGCTCTCGTGGGTTTAGCGCTGGCCGGGCGCGCCTGGGCGCTGGGGCTGCCCTCGATACCGGGAGCGAGGCGCCGGGGACCGGTGGGGCAGGGGTGGCTGTCTGAGCCCGGGCATGTTGTGGGGAGCCTATAACGAGATAATGAACTCGTGACGTCCTCACCTTCTGCGCAGCCGCCGAGCACCTCCGGCCCGGGCTCTGACGCCGGCGCGCTCGGTGGGCAGGCGGGTGTCGCCCGGGGCGGGCCGGCGGCGCGGTCGTCGGCTCGGCTGCCAGTCCGGCCGCCACCCCCGGCCATCGACGCCGCCATGGTGCGCGCCCTGAGCCGGGCTCCGCGCGGCCGGTGAGGCGGGGAGGTGCCGGTGGGCGCCGTCGTGCCTCGCCGGACGGGACCGTCCTGGCCGAGGCCGCCAACGCCCGCGAGGCCGAGCACGATCCGACGGCGCACGCCGAGATCCGCGCCCTGCGCGCCGCCGGCGCCGCCCTGGGCGACTCCCACCTGGACGGCTGCACCGTGGTCACCCCTCGAGCCGTGCACCATGTGCGCCGGTGCGATCGTCCTGGCCCGGTGGCCTGACTCGTCCTGGGGGCCTGGGAGCCCCGGACCGGGGCCTGCGGCTCGGTGCGCGACGTCGTGCGTGACACCCGCTCCAACCACCAGGTCGAGGTGCGCGCCGGCCTGCGCGCCCAGCAGTCCCAGGACCTTCTGACCGCCTCTTCGCCGACCGCCGCTGACGGGGCCCTCCGACCGGGCCAGCCGGGAGCGACGTCGGTCGTGACTGATACCGCAGGACGTCGCATTGGGGCGCGGGGCGACGTCCGTGTAACCTCATGGGCGAGGTAGCGTGCCGAGCGGCCGAAGGTGCAGATCTCGAAAGTCTGTGTGGTTCATAGCCACCCTGGTTCGAATCCCAGCGCTACTCGTTACCCGGGATTGCCCGCCGTGCAGCCACGAGCTGCACTGGCGGGCCCTCCCCGTTTCTTGCTTTGCCGTTGGCCGTTTTGACTCAGCCGCCGCCGGCTGATCGACGTCGTGAGATGCCCGTAATGCACGAGGGTGGGGTGCTACTGGGGAGGGCGGGTGCACTCCACGCGGTGCGGGGGCTCGTGCAGTACGCACAACCCCGGCCAGTGCATTCCCACCTTCGTGAGTAGACGCCTCATGTCGTTCGTACGACATGCCCGACCCGGCCGCAGGAACGCTCTTGGTCCCCATATATTTGGCGTCGGGCCTACTCTTAGCCTGCATGAGTCGCCGTCCCCACGAATCCCGCCCCCTGTCCCGTTCCCGCACCCAGGTCCGCCCGCACCCCTCACGCCCTCCGAGATCGCGCCCCGTGCGGCCGCCGACCTCTCACTACCCTGTGCGACGCCATGGTCGCCGGTGACACCAAGGCGATCGACGCCCTGCTCACCGACTACTGCGTCCTGACCCACATGACCGGCTACCCCCAGCCCAAGGTCGAGTGGCTCGGCGACATCGCCAACGGCGCCATGCGCTACCACGACCACGAGGTGCTCTCCGTCCAGGCGGACACGATCGCCGGATTCGCGGTGCGCGGCCGCACCCGCACCACGGCCACCCTGTGGGCGGGCGCGGCACCTGGAACCTTCAGATCGTCGGATACGTCGTGCCCGACGCCGACCCCGACACCGAGCGCAACCCCACAGGCTTCCGCTTCAGCCGCCTGGACGCCTCCACCTGGTGACTCCTCGCCGCACGGTGGGCTTCGCCCCCGCCTACCGACGCCGCCCGGTCCCCCTCGTGGCGGGCGCGTTCCACGGGTCCTCCGGCCAGGCGTGCTTGGGGTAGCGGCCCCGCATCTCGGCGCGCACCTGCGGATAGCCCTGCTCCCAGAAGGAGGCCAGGTCGTCGGTGACCGCCACGGGACGGCGCGCCGGCGACAGGAGGTGCACCAGCACCGCCACCCTGCCCTCGACGATCCGCGGCGTGGCCGCCCACCCGAAGCACTCCTGGACCCGCACCGCCAGCACCGGCCGACCCGCCCGCCCGGCGTCGGCCGAGCCCGCTGAGCCCGCGGCACCGGCCGAGCCGCCGACCATCGCGGTGTAGTCCACCCGCACCTGTGAGCCCGAGGGAACCTCCAGACGCTCAGGCACCAGCTCGTCCAGGCGCGCCGCCTGCGGCCACGGCAGCAGCGCCCGCAGCGCCTGGGCCACGTCCAGCCGCTCCAGGCTGAAACGCCGGCCCCCCGAGCCCGACGACGCCGACCCGCCCGACTGCCCGACCAGGCTCATCACCGCCGGTGCCAGCCACCTCGGCCCTGCTCCCGCCAGGGCCGCATCACTCATATCCGGCCAGGGCTCACCCAGGTGCTCTGCAGCAGGGCCAGGCGGAGCGCGCAGGCCGCGAGCCTCCTCATCCCACGGCAGCACGTCCAGGCCGGCATCGGCCCCCTCGGCGCGCACCTGTGCGACGACGGCGCCCGCCACCTGATTCGGACCCGGCGGCGGCCCCGGGGTGGTGGCGAGCGTGATGGCCCCCAGGCGGCGCAGACGCTCCGTGCGCAGCCGCCCGCCCTCCCAGACGGCGCGCTCCTCCTCGGCCAGCCAGGCCCCGGCCAGCTCCAGGGCCGTCCGCTCATCGAGGGCGCCGCGGCCCGGACGAGTGCGTCCCCGCGCCCACCGGTCAGGTCCACGCCCGCCACCGCCAGCCACTCGGACTCCGCCAGTGCCGAGCCCGCCGGCAGGCGCAGCCCGGTCCCGGCGACGCTCGCGTAGTGCGCTCCTGGCCCGCCTGGGGAGCCGGCCCCGACGTCGCGCGATCCACTGCGGCTGCGCCGTCCCGGCCACCAGCGCCACCGCCGACTCCAGGTCACCTGACGCGGTCTCCTCACCACTCCCGGACCGGCGAGCGCCTCCGCCGACGCCGTCGGGCCTCCCACGACATCCCGGCCGCGGCCCGTGGCCGGCGAGGCCCGACCCACTCGTCGCGCTCGGTGCCTGCGGGGTTGCGCTCGTGGAGACCGGGTCCTCGGTGTGCTCCAGCTGCTCGGAGACGGAGCGCCGGCAGGCCTGCTCCAGTCGGCGCGCCTCCGCCTTCCACGCCCCCGACCCGGCCCCGCCGCTGCGCACATGTCGGGCCAGTGCCGTCAGGTCCCCGCCGGGCGCACGCAGGTCGGCGGTCAGCAGCGCCGTAGCCCGGGCCGCCCGTCGCGCCCCCAGCACCGGTGCCGTCGCCAGCAGGGCCCGCGCCTCCCGCACGTCCGCCGGCAGACCGGCCACCGCCCGCCCCAGGGGCGTCACGCCATCTCCTCCGGCCAGGCCCAGGCGCTCCAACGCCTCCCGGGCGGCCCCAGCGCAGCAGCCGGCGGCTCATCCACCCAGGCCAGACCCGCGCCGTCGGGCACGCCCCACACGGCCAGCTCCAGGGCCGCACCGGTGAGGTCGGCCGAGAGGATCTCCGGGGTCGGAGCCAGCGGCGAGCGCGCCCAGTCCGTCGGCGAGCAGCAGCGGTAGACGACGCCGGGACCTCGCGACCCGCACGCCCGGGCCCGCTGCACCCCGGCCGCCCGCGAGACCCCCACCGTCACCAGGCCACTCATGGAGCGGGCCACGTCCAGGCGCGGCTCGCGCGCCAGCGTGGAGTCCACCACCACCCGCACCCCGGGCACCGTCAACGACGACTCCGCCACGTTCGTGGCCACCACGACGCGCCGCCGCCCCGCCGGGCTCAGGGCCAGGCCGCGTCCTGGGCGCTCGCGGGCAGGCGGCCGTGCAGCGTCAGGGACGTCCACGCCCGCAGGAACCGCGCCGCGCAGGCGGGAGACGACGCCGTCGACCTCGCGGGCGCCGGGCAGGAAGACCAGGACGTCACCGGAGCGCTCGGCCAGGCCTCGCCCACGGTGGCGGCGACGTGGGCGAGGAACTCCCGCGGCACCCCGCGCGGCCCCAGGCGACCGGTGCGCCCCGGCGGCCCCACACCTCTCGAGAGGGTGGAGTCGGCCGGGCACCTCCACCAGCGGGCGGGGTCGTCCCGACGAGCCGCCCAGGATGCGGCGCAGGCGGTCGGCGTCGAGCGTGGCGGACATGGCCACGAGGGTGAGGTCCTCGCGCAGGGCGGCACGCGCGTCCGCCAGGAGGGCCAGGAGCAGGTCGCTGTCCAAGGAGCGCTCGTGGACCTCGTCGAGGATGACGGCGTTGATGCCGGCCAGCTCCGGGTCCCGTTGGAGACGGCGCAGAAGGAGACCGGCGGTGACGACCTCGATCCGCGTGTCCGGGCCGGCGCGCCGCTCCCCGCGCACCGCGTATCCGACGGTGCCGCCGACCCCTCCCCAGGAGGTCGGCCAGGCGGCGGGCGGCCGCGCGGGCGGCGATGCGCCGCGGCTGGGTGACGACGACGCGGCCCGGCCCGCGTTCCGGGGCGCGTTGCGGGGCGCCGGCAGGGACGTTGGTCAGGACGTCGGCCAGGAGCGGCGGGACGAGCGTCGTCTTACCGGTGCCGGGCGGGGCGGTGAGGACCAGGCAGGGGCGACGTCGTCAGAACCGGAAGGGGCGGGGCGAAGGCGCTCGCGCAGCTCGGGCAGAACCCCGACCACCGGCAGGTCCGGGGCGAGGAGAGCAGTGCCCTGATGGGGTCGGTCTGCGAAGGCTGCGTGCAGCCCTGCGGCGGTACGAGTCATGTACTGATTGTGCGCGGTGGGGGAGCGGCCGTAGGTGCGGGGGCCGACGTCGGACCGCCTGAGGGTGCTGAGCAGCAGTAGTGCCTGGCCGACGGAGGACCGGAGGCGCAGTGGGTGGACAGGATGATGAGGGGAGGCGCGCAGGTGCCGGCGGCTACCTCACGCTGGCGAGGATGTCCGCGACTGCAGCGCGTCGGCGAGCTTCTCGAGTACTGGCGTGGGGCCTTGACGGCCCTTGCGCATACCCAGGCGCCGTTGCCGATGAAGGCCGCCGACCCCGTCGAGGAGAGGTACTCCACCAGGTCTGCCGCGGTCCGGTCCCGAACTGAAGGTTCTGCGAGATAGAAGTTGCTGCCTGGCGAGCGCGCTGAAGGAGATGATGCCCCTCATCACGGGAGACTTGAGGGTTTGGCGGAGAAGGGGCGACGTCCAGCCTCCTGAGTGAAGAACTCGTAACGATTGATCGAACTGATCAGATTAGTGCATTACCGGTGTACGCTCAACCATGGTGGATAGTAGGTGATAATTCTTTTGTCCTGCACATCACGTGCAATAACGTTTGCGTGAAGGTGGTGCGCCCGACTGCATCGCAGACGACAGAGTTCTTCAGAATCGACCCGAGCCGCGTCGATTCTGAAGTTTTGTCGGTGAGCGTGGGTGGCGCTGGCGGCCCGATTTTCGAGGAAGGCTTGACATGGTGCGTCCTGTCATACACCAGACATGTCACAAACATGACACCTCTCTCGGGGGTGAGTGGTTATTCAAGGGATGATCGCCATGTTCTCCGCCGTCTCCGCTTCTCCTGCCCTGGCTGCCGCGTCGTCGACCTCCTCCGGTGTCACCTCTTCGTCGCTGGGGTGGTTGGCGGCCTTGTCGCCGGGATCGTCCTCATCTGCCTGTCTGGCCGGTACTGGCTCGCCGTCTGCCCGAGGTCTGTGTGCTGAGGAGGCGCCCGAGCCTCAAGAAGCTCGGTGCGCAGCAAGCCGGTCCGTTCGTCTCCCCACCGGGAATCGTGGTGGCTTCGTGTTCCCAGCGGGTGGTCAGCGTCTCCTCCGGACCACTTCAGCCGGTCGTTCAATTCGCATGGCGCCGCCTGGTCAGCGTGTCCATCATCGGTGTCGCGTGGCTGTCACCGAGACCGCGTGCCGTCCGGAACGCGGCTGCGGCATGAGCTGGTTGTCTCGCCAGCCCCGGGCGGTGAGCACCACGGATAACGGAGTGCGCGGCCTGCGCGCGAGGCCCGCGGTCTCACCAGGTTTCAGCTTGAGCCGCCCCGCGTCTCCGCAGACAGAGCATCAAACCCATCGAGAAGGCGCGGGCACGACCTCCTTCCCCTTGGCCATCGCCATTGCCCGCTACTGGAGACCACTGTTGAGAGATCTCCTGGTTCGAGCCAGAGCCCACGCCCACCCTTCCTCCGCTGCGGCCACCGGTTCGTCCTCCTCCGTCTGGACGTCGGAGTGCCCGGGAGGGCCTGAAGGTCACCAGACCGCCGCCCGCCGTCGGGGCGCATGGGCCTACGTTGTCGTCGTCGATCCTTCTGTGGGCGGCGCGACGATCCCGATGTCCAACGGCTTTCTCTACGGTGGCGCCAGTGGGCGTCGGCTATGATGCTTCCGTCTACGTCGCCCTGATCTTCGCCAAGAGGCGCGGATACGAGACCTTCTTCGTCCGTGAGCTCGAAGCGTGAGGACGAGCGGGACAGGGTCGCCTCGGCAGCGGGCCTGGGCGCTCACCGGCGTCGTCGGCTTCTTCGGCAATGTTGTTGTTGGTGCCGGTTTCGGAGTGGTCGATGAAGCCGGCCCTGGTTGTCGTCCTGTGGTTCCAGCTGGTGAGCTTCCATCGGAGGAACATCTACTCAACCGCACGATGTAGATCGCGGAGGCGTGGCTGCACCGGGCCTGGTCGATCTCGTCTTCCGCCCCGCCCGCCGGCTCCGCACACAGATCGACAGACCTTCATAATCGCCCCGGAGCCGCGTCGATTCTGAAGTTTTTGCAGTGAGTGCGGAAGGGCTCATCCGGCGGCGGTCAGCGGCGTCTTCGCGTAGACTTCGCTCCACCCTGACCGGCTTCCAACGCCGGCCATCGTTCCCTGTCCCATTGCCCGCCCCGGGCGCACCCGAGGAGAATCCATGGTCCAGCAGTCCGCCCCACCAGGAATCTGGGACGAGGACCCCGACGGCGCCTCCATCCTCCTGGCCACGGGTCGCGCCCGCCATGACCTCCTCGTCATCGCCGAGCCCGCCTTCCTGCGCGATCTCGACCAGGCCTGGGGCCGCCCATCGGCCCGTGTGCGCCTGTCCTTCCTGCCCGGTGTCCAGGCTCCAGGCGCTCCCGGCCAGGAGGACGCTCTCATGTCCTACGAGCGCGGTGGTCTCGGTGTTCTCGTCGCCCGCGGTCGCACCAGCATGTACGAGGGCGAGGCCGCACGCAGTGCGACGGCGCTGGCCCGCATCGCCAGTGGGGCCCGCCTGCGCGCCGCCCTGCTCGTCACCCGCGCCACACCGCTGCGCGGCTCCGGTGACGTGGCCGGAGGGCCGGCGCCGGGCCAGGTGCGCGTCGTCGCCGACCACCTCAACGTCTTCGGTGGCCCTCTCTTCCCGGCCGCCGGCATGGTCTCGGCGGGCTGGGACGCGAGGCTCACCGAGCGTCTGGGGGGCCTTCGCGGCGTGAGCGGCAGCTCCGTGGTCGCACTCGTGCCCGGGCCGCTGCGTCCGAGCCCGGCCGAGTCCCGCGCCCTGGCCTCCCTGGGTGCCGACGCCGCCGTCACCGACTCCGTGGCCGAGGCCATGGTCCTGGCCTGCAGGCGTGGCGGTCTCCGCCCTGACCTACCTCGACGCCCCGGCCGCCGGTGGGAACCTCGGGCAGGCGCAGCTCTCCCTGAGGCAGGCCTCCGGTGTCACCCTGGCCGCCGTCGAGGAGGTCCTCCGGGGCCTGCGGGCCGGCGCCTGAACGTGATTCTGGGGAACGGCGTGAGAAGGATGCTGCCCAGGCTGCCAGCCCCGTTAAGGTCATCTCGTGAAACCCTTCCTCTTCCTGGCCACCCGCAGCGACGACGAGCCCGCCGACGCCGAGTACGAGGCATTCCTCAAGCGCACCGGCCTGGATGAGTCCACGCTCCGTCGCCTGCGCCTGGAGTCCCAGTCCCTGCCGCAGATCGACCTGGACGACTGGTCCGGAATCCTCGTGGGTGGCTCCCCCTTCAACGCCTCCACCCCGCCGGAGAAGAAGTCCGCCACCCAGAAGCGGGTCGAGGCCGAGCTCTCCGGACTGCTCGACCGCGTCGTCGCGGCCGACTTCCCCTTCTTCGGCGCCTGCTACGGCGTCGGCACGCTCGCCTGCCACCAGGGCGCCGTCGTCGACACCACCTACGGCGAGGCCGTCACCGCCCCCGAGGTCACTCTCACCGAGGCCGGCCTGGCCGACCCGATCTGCACCGGCGTCCCGAAGGTCTTCCAGGCCTTCGTCGCCCTGGAGGCGGTCACGACGCTGCCGCCCCACGCGGTCGTCCTGGGGACCGGCGAGGCCCTGCCCAGTCCAGATGTTCCGGATCGGGTCCAACCTGTACGCCACGCAGTTCCACCCCTGAGCTCGACGGCGACTACCTCGCCCACCGGCTCGGCTTCTACGCCGGTCACGGCTACTTCGCCGACGACGAGCTCGCCGACCTCCAGGCCCGCGTGCGCCTCGACGACGTCTCCGACTCCTGGAAGCTGCTGGCCAACTTCGTGGCCGTCCACGCCCGAGACTGACGGGCGCTGGAAGTCCGACAGGGGTTGATCCGGGCTTCAGAGGATCAGAGCGCCGGCCTGACGTCGCCCCAGTGGGGACGTGCGCCCTTGAGGGGCTGTGTTCTGCTTCTGTTCTCACGGTTAAGGTTCCAGGCCGTCGTGGTTGCTCATCGGTGGATGCTCTGACGCGTTCTCAAGGCTGCTTCGGAGATGATTGAGGGAAGGTCTCTTCAATGAACGAGGCTATGTCCCAGTAACTCGGGTCGTACCACTCCATGAATGAGGGGGAGCCGTCATCGCCAAAGTGGAGCACGGTAAGAGCGTCATAAAAGACGAGCATATCGTCGAAGAGTGAGCTGTGATGCCCCTTCTCTTGTAGCGTCTGCTTGATGAGGGTGGGGGAGGAGGTGAGGCTGACTCCTTCGAGTGCGTCTCCTTCGACTGTGAGGAGAGACAGTATGATGGCCACGCCATCTTTCATGTGGATGTGAATGACCCTCGTTGAGGTGCCCAGCTCGATCGTGCCGATGTGCACTTCATGCCCGGGAAATGATGACTCGTGAAGTCTGGTGCAGAGGTGCTGGTAGTACGTCAAGGGCTGTCCGGTTTGTATGCCCGGCGGTTCTCCTAGTCGCATACGAAGAGCCTAACAGGCGGAATGGCGGCTTTTAGAGACTCTGAAGAGGTGCATTCATCTGGGATACAACTATATCCCCGATGGGAGGTGCAGAGGTCCCCGCTCACATGCTTGGCCGGCCTGCGTCTCCGTGATGCAAGGACAGGATCGGCAGGGTCTTCGTCGGCTCTTGCTGGTTGCGGCCGATCTCGTCGCAGGTCCGATGCGGTCGGGGTGGTCCCGGGATGCCATCTCCGAGCGTCTACTCCACGAAGGTGGCAATGCACCGGCCAGGGCTGTGCATACTGCACGAACCCCCGCACCTCATGACTACGCACAACCCTCTTCCAATGGCCTCCGCCCCTCGTGCAGTGCCCTCGCGCCGCGAGGGCGACTGGGGCGGCGGTCGACGGGTGCGCCCCGCCTCTGTGTCCCAGTTCGCCCAGCGCGGAAGGGGGTGCGTGCGGTGCGGGCGAGGTGGATGCTGGGGTACCCGCCCGGGCCGAATCATCAGATCGGTCCCGAATGCCCAGGACGTACAGAAAGGACTCGAGCATGTCCCGCATTGTCATGATCGGGGGCCACGGCAAGGTCGCGCTGCTGGTCTCCCCGCTGCTCGTGGACGCCGGCCACGAGGTCGTCTCCCTCATCCGCAACCCTGACCACTCCGCCGACGTCGCCGCCACCGGAGCCACCCGCTGGTCCTGTCCGTCGAGGAAGCCGACGTCGCTGAGCTCACTCGGGTCTTCGCCGGTGCTGACGCGATCGTCTGGTCCGCCGGGGCCGGCGGCAAGGGAGGCCCGGAGCGCACCGACGCCGTCGACCGCGCCGCCGCCATCCGCTCCATGGAGGCCGCCGCCGCAGCCGGGGTCACGCGCTACGTCATGGTCTCCTTCCTCACCGCCTATGGCGAGGTTCCCGACGACCACCCGCTGCGCGCCTACGCCATTGCCAAGATCGCGGCAGACCGACACCTGCAGACCACCGACCTGGCCTGGACGATCCTGGGGCCGGGCCTGCTGACCCTGGATGAACCCACCGGTGCCATCACCGTGGCTCGCGTCCCCAAGGGCACCCCGACCTCGAAGGCACCGACGTCGCGTGGCAACGTGGCTCATGTCATCGCCGCCGTGCTCGCCGAGCCGGCCAGCATCGGCAAGGTCATCCCTTCTACGACGGTGACACCCCTATCGCTCAGGCTGTTGCCGACGTGCCACAGGAGTACGCCGACCTGTCCTGACTGTCTTCCTGGTCAGCATGGTCCAGAACCTCCGGCCGAGCCTATCCGCGGGAGCGCGGGTCGGGACTGCCGCTGCCGACTGGACCGCTGTCAGCTCCGTCGAGTACCTGCTCCGCCGGTCTGTCAGTGTGTTGGCCCGTGCCCACCGTGGCGGGTACGGGCCAACGCGCGTCGTGAGGATCAGCTCATTGGGTGGGCCCTACTTGCCGTCCGACATACTGCTGGCCGAGGGGGCGGGCGACATCTTGTCGTCGCTCATCTTGCCGTCCGACATGCTGTCGGAGGTGGCATTGTCGGCCATCTTCCCGTCGGACATCTTGGTGTCGGCGGTCTTACCGTCACTCATCTTGCCATCGGACATCTTGTTGTCGCTCATGGTGCCGCTGGGGGTGGAGGTCTGCTCCATCTTGTTCTTGTCGGCATTCGTGGAACCGCAGGCGGCGGTACCGACGGCGAGGGCGGCAACGAGCAGGGCGGCTGACACGATCTTGCGAGTACGCATGGGAGAACTCCTTGGTGACATGGGTAGGCGACGTGGCCAGGTGGTGGCGTACCGACGTGGTGCGCCGTCACCAGGAGTTCGGAGCCGACGGGCGCATGGATGCCCCTGGTGGAGTGATGCCAGTCACTTCCGATGGGTGCGTCGGTGCACCTTCGGCGTACGTGGGAGCGGCGGCTCCGACACTGGGTAACCCAGTGGTCAAGGTCTGTGATGTGCTCCAGGGCGTCGGCGTGTGCTGTCTGACGCAGGAGTTGCGGTGCATGAGCACCGTCAGGCCGATGGCGAGAAGGGCGAGGAGGATCGATGCCAACCAGGCCCGGAACTCCGCGTGCGGGTGGGCACCCGTACCGATGCTGGTCAGACCGAGCACCGAGGAGACGATGGCGCCGGATAAGCCGAACACGGAGAGAATATACATGTTGACCAGCGCCATGAGAGCTGGGGCGACTCCAACGGTGTAGCGGAATGCTCGGCTGGTGGGGGATGAGAATCCCAGATAAAGACTGATCGAGGCGATGGTGGCCACGATGATCATGATGACCACCCCGGCAGTGAGCGGTATTCCCTGACCGTCCGGCCTGCCTGAGGGGGACATCCACACGTTGGCTGGATAGTCGCTCAGGCCCGATTGATATACTTTCTCCATGGATGCACAGTCTCATGAGTCGATGGGCCATGGACACGAGGAGGAATAGGTTCACCGCCATTCCGAGGTTGACCAGCCATTGTCGAGGGGGGCGGGTGGTCCTCCCCATCAGGGTCGTGAAGATCGCTGCACCACCGGTGGCCAGAAGACACAAAATAGGGAGGGGGTTTCCGATGATGCTGTTGTTAAGGATCAATGTGTCGACGAAGAATATTTGAAGTGCGGCTGCGGTCGTGATGGTACTGGCTTGGTCCCTGGTGATGGTGATGATGGGAATAGGGAGAAGGATGAGCCACCAGGCACCCAATGTCTGTGGAATGTAATACAGTGCTTTGTAGTAGTCTTGCGTTGTGGGATTCTGCAAGGAGGGGAAGGCGGGGTGCGCGGACGCGTCATTGATTGCCCATATCACATGAATCCCAACTGCTAACAGCGTCAGCACGAGGGCGGCCACTCGGTCGCGCCTCCAGGGGGCGGGTGAGGAGAGGGCGGCCTTGTGGGTGACACCGAGTGGCGGTGCGCTGACCATCGATGGCCGGGCGAACGACTGCGGGGTCACAGAAGCAGGACTGGGAGAGAACCTGGGAAAGCTGGCGGTGGGACCCGCCGAGTAGGGGGCGGCATCAGTCCCGTTGGCGACGATCCCGCTGGCGGGCTGGCCGATGCTGGACAGGTGCGGGGCCACCGGCTGTGTCGGAGTAGCTGTCTGCCCGCGGAAAAGATGGGGGTAGTCGGCCCGCTGCCCGCTCTGGGGAACGTGGCCCGGTGTGTAGGGGCGCATGCGGGGGTGGCGAGGAGGGGGCCGGCCCGTCAGGCATCACGCCGTACGGCGTCGCCGGGTGATGCTCGGAGGCGCCCGACGGCGTTGGGCTGGGGCTGCTCTGAGGAGGTTGAGGTGGCTGCCGCATACGTGGCATTGTGCTTGAGGTGCCGGCCGGTGTCGATGACCAGGGCGATGCTGCGTGCTGGACCCGCGATTCCGGATGGGCTCAGTACCCGCTGTATCCGCTCCCCCACGGTGACTGGGACCGATGGTGCCAGCTGAAGCGGTTCTGCATGCCCCCTGCCCCTCAGCATGAAGTCCCTGCTGGATGCCGCTCACGGACTCCCGGTTGGTGAGCTGACGGGCGGCAGCCACCGCCGATCCGATGGTGATGATCCCGATGACGACGACTGTCAGCAGCATGAAACCGGTTTCGGATGGCGTGTGGCTGTGTCCGTCACTCGAGAGTATTCCGAAGGCGGTGGAGACGATGATGTTGTAGAGGGTCAGCAGGGATGCGCAGGCAATGGAGGTTATCTTGAAAATCTTGTCGTAAGAGCCTCGGGCCGCCTGGATGGAGCTGATACCCGAAAGGACGACGATGAGGCTGGAGAATGCCAGGCTCGGTATCAGAGGAATGCCGCCCCCATCGGATTCCGACCACACGAGCCAGAGGTGTGACGTGTAGTGAGTGACACTCCGACCTTGCGATACCAAGATGTAGGTGATCCAGCCTAAATTTGCGAAACGGTGGATCGCGTTGAAGAGGATGAACTGACAAGAGCCCACGGCGAGGGTCACGATCCAGGACCGCGGCTCCTGCAGCCTCTGGTTGAGTCGTACGGTGGCGACTGCCCCGACTGTGGCGACGACGAAAGAAAGAACAATGATGACGGCGTTGATGTGAACCTGATGGGACTGGGCGGTCCCGGTTGGGAGCATGAGCATCAGAAATCCGTACCACAGCGCTAATCCTGTCATCTCGGAAATGGGCTGGTTTCGGAAGAGGCGCCGGACGGCGAGGAAGAGCCACCACAGGCTCGGTGTGATGCTGAGGTATATCAGTGAGGCCGTCAGTCTGGAGATGGAGAGCCAGCTTTGCTTGCCCGCAAGGTACACATTCATAGAAGTAATGAAGCTCACGGTCTCCAGTGCGGAGAGCGCGAGCAGGGCCACGAGTGTCAGGGTCTTCGCACCGCGCCACGGAACACCCTGTCCTGTGCCGATGGACTGGGGTGAGGTGGCTTCCGGGCGCGCACCGCCCAGCTGCGGCGGTCTGGCGGAGGTGGCGTAACCCGGGGCGGAGTAGCCCGGGGCGGTGACTGCCCCGACCAGGTACCCGGCCCCGGTGTCCGATCCCGCGCCTCGTGGGTAGTGCGGG
>BNJV01001983.1_pt1 | contig 59536 bp, 89 predicted proteins | sample 8540591 | NCBI WGS metagenome assembly BNJV01 (sample SAMD00202457, study PRJDB9452) | human saliva metagenome | host: Homo sapiens | reverse complement strand
GTTGCCCGTTCGCTGTAATCGTTAGTAAAGGTCGTCTGAAAACCGAAAAGTGGTTTTCAGACGACCTTTTGTTTTATAGCGATTGATTGGTGCAGTACGGCGTTGCCCAACGCTTAATCTTTGATTTGAATTCAATTTGGCATAAATGATAAACAAATTAATCAATTGAAAGCATAAATTCCGATTAAATAATGTTTTGAGAAAGAGTTAGAACTTGTTGAGGATAAAGCAGTCTATAGCCACGCAGTCTCGACTGCGTGTAACGATTCAATCAATAAATTACGATCCCCCAATCTGGTTATTTATCCCATCTCCCCGGATAGGCAAACGTCAGCTCACGGAAAAAATAATATCATGGATACAAAACAAGTCTTTCGCGCAATCGTTTCTGGAAGAAGCCGCCGCACACCCCGCATCTTTGGAAAGGTCGTCCGAACCTAAGGTTTTTCAAGGAACCAAGGGCAATGATGTCTATTATGCCACCCATACCGCAGACAACATTGTGGAAAAGGCAAATGAAGGACAGGATACCGTTTATAGCACGTCGTTACACCCTTGCCGAACAATGTCGAAAAACTTGGTTTTGACCGGTTCGGATAATATTTAGCGTGCGGGCAACAATTCAGACAACGTATTGGTCGGCAACAGCGGCAACAACCGCCTGTATAGCGGGCGCGGCAATGATACGGTTTACGGGGGCGCAGGTCACGACAACATCAACGGGGGAGAAGGCGACGACCAACTGTTCGGCGATGAAGGCAACGATATCCTAGACGGCGCGGCAGGAAACGACGTATTGCAAGGGGTGAAGGCAACGATACCTATTTGTTCGGCGAAAAAAGCGGCAAAGACACAGTAATCGACCGCCAAGGCAGCAACAGCATCCGCTTTTTAGACGGTCTCAGCGCAGACGATCTGACGCCACCGCCGTGCGTATGCAGAAGGCGACAGGACTGGCGATCGCGGTGAAACACACCCAATCCGTCCTGACCATTTCCAATCAATACCAAGAAGGCAGCAATATGCCTTCCGTCCAACGGTTTGTTTTCGCAAACGGCACATTAAACCTCAACCAATTCATCAAAGCCACTCAAGCGCAAGTAGAAATACGCGACAATGCAGGCGAACGTATTGAAGGCACGGGACGAAACGACGCGCTGAACGGCACTGTCGGCAACGACGTCATCGACGGCAAAGCAGGCGCGGACACGATGCGCGGCGGCATCGGAGACGATACTTACCATGTGGATAACGCAAAAAGATGTTGTCGTTGAGAATAGCGGCGAAGGCAATGATACCGTGACTCAGCAGCGTTTTCTATACCGCCTCAACCCATGTTGAAAAACGTTACCCTGACCGGCAACGCCAATATCTACGCAGCAGGCAACAACAGACAATAACACCCTGACCGGCAACGACGGACAGCAACCGACTCAATAGCGGCCGCGGCAACGATACCGTTTACGGCATGGGCGGCAACGACAACATTAACGGCGGCGACGGCAATGACTATTTGACGGCGGCGATGGCAACGACACTATCAACGGCGACGCAGGCGACGACACTTTAATCGGAGGAGCAGGCAAAGATATGTTGAAAGGCGGAACAGGCAACGACACCCATATTTACGGCAGCGACGATACGATTATCGACAATCAAGGCAACAATACCCTGAGAGTTTTCAGACGACCTCCGTGTCAGCGACATCAGCAAACGTCATCGACAATGCCGACGGCAGCAAAAACTGGGAAATCACATCCGCCAACGGCTCGTAACCATTCAAAACCAAGTTGACGCCCATGGACATATTTCCATCAACCAATTCCAATTCCTCGGCGAAAAACTATACAGCCGAAACCCTGCTCAAAGCCGTCAACACCGGAAAAAGCCGACCAAGGCATCAAAAATGAAGGCACACGAACGACGATGTGATTGTCGGCAGCAAGTTTAATGACGAATTAAGTTCCGGCACAGACGGCAGGGACGTGATTTACGGCATGGACGGCGACGACATTATCCGGAGACGAAGGCACGACCTACTGGGGCAACGAATGGTCTTCAGACGACAAACTGTACGGCGGAAACGGCTAATGACAAACTGTATGCGCGGGTCGGAGCCGATTACCTCGACGGCGGCGCAGGCGACGATTATCTGGAAGGCGGAGACGGGCGCGATACCTATGTCTTCGGCAAAGGATACGGACACGACACCATTTTCGACTTCGGTTTCGATATCGACGAAGAATTCAATCCCACCTCCATCAGCAACGCCGTAAAATTTACCGGCGGCTTGACATTGGATGACTTGAATATTTCCGTGACCCCGGGCTACGACAAAACCGGCATCGACTACACGCCCGATCCGTTTGACTACACCATCAACCCCCGTCTGAACGGCAACACATGGACCGTTTCCATCAAAAGGCAGCAATGACGTATTGACGATTAAAAACCAAATGGGTTCGCAAGGCTTCATATCCGAGTTCCAATTCGACAACGGCACATACAGCACGGAACAAATCATCGAACATTTCGGCTTGAAAGTATCCCATGTCCGCAAAGACGGCACGATTATTCAATACCTGAATGACGACAGCGATACCTTTGAACAACGACTGTACGAAGGCTCCAACCGCATTATTCACGGTACCGACAACGGCGACACCGTCAGCGTTTCAGGCAACTACGGCGGCAAAACCACCTTTATCGGCGGCAGCGGCGACGATACCGTCAAAGTCGGACACGACAGCACCATTGATGCCGGCGCAGGCAATGACACCATTTCCGGCGGCAGCTGCGCCAATACAATTACATTCGGCAAAGGCAGCGGGCACGACAAATTGTCGCTGAACGCAAGCGGCGAGGACAATACCGTATTGTTCTCAGGCAATCTGACGCTGAAAGACATCGATTTGGAAATCAATAAAGCAGGAAACAACAAAGAGAACTGGGTGGTCAAACTCAAAGGCAGCGACGACACCCTGACCGTCTTGGATGCCGTCCACTCCTCAGATGGCGGCGATACCGTAGACGCGTTCAAGTTTGCCGCTTCAGGCGAAACGTACAGCATGTCGCAATTCCTGACCGCTTTGGGACACGATACCGCCCATCAAGGCGTTTTTGTAAGTTTCACAGCAATACGCAGCATTGCCGATTGATTTAGCTTTTCAGACGACCCCTGAAGGACTAGGGGGTCGTCTGAAACTTTATTGTGTGGCGATAGACGATAAAGAGGAAACAGCCCGTCTGATTTTGACTGGATTGCTTAGGGAACAGGGTAAAGTAAGAATATGATTGATGTCCAAAAATAAGGAATAAACCGATGAAGCATATATTATTGATGGCTGCCATGATTTTAAGCAGTTTCGCTAACGCAAATGAAATGAGCAATCCTTGTGTCTATCATCCCGATTTGCCGGGATGTGCGGGAGGTAATGCTCCTATGAGACAAACAAGGCAAGTGATTAATATCCCTGATCGCTGGGGCGCTATTTATTACAATGCTGCCAATCGAGCTATTGGAGTGTCTGAAAACAATACTAAAGGGGAAGAAGATGCAAGACGAGAGGCGTTGGAAAGTTGTATTAAGAATGGCGGCGGTAAAAATCCAATATCTCGGAAAGGGCAAGGGTGTCATGTTGTAGTGAATATCGCAACGGGTGTTCTGCCATTGCAGTGGGGGCGAGCTTGAAAGGTAAAATGGCATCACAAAGTGATCCTTATTTAGAAAAAGCAGAACAAAAAGCTATTGCTATTTGTGAGAAGGGAAAACCTTTCAAATGCGAAATTAAATATTCAGGCTGTTCCCGCCATCCTGACTATCTCCGTTACTAAATGAATTTTCAGACGACCCCAAATATTCAGAGGTCGTCTGAAAACTTATTTTGCAGCGATGGGGTCGAAAAGCGATACGAAGTTATACAGCAGGGCTTTGAGAGAAACGAATAGCGGAAAAGATTAAGAGGTATAAAGATGAAGAAGATATTTTTGATGTTGTTGGCAATGCAGGTTAGCCCCTTTGTTTTTAGCCGACGGATTGAATGCGATTAACGATCCTGTGATGAATCCTTGTATTCAAAGACCGGACTTGGCGGGGTGTGGTGGTAATAACCAGTCAGGAGGACAGGCACGTCGGGTCATCAATATCCCTAATCGTTGGGGAGCGATTTATTTTAATCCAGCCAATCGAGCTGTTGGTTATTCTGAAAACAATACTAAAGGTTACCAATCTGCCAACAAAGAGGCTTTGGAAAGTTGTATTAAGGCTGGGGGAGGCAAAAATCCGATTGCCCATGATGGGAAAGGGTGTAGATTGAAACATGAATACCGTAATACCTGTGCGGCTATTGCAATAGGCGGTAAAGAAGAAGGTAAAGGAGGGTTTGGTATTGTTGGAAATGATGATGTGAAATTGCTAAAGAACTTGCGTTAAAAAGGATGTAGTAAACATTCCGATGAATGTGTTATCCGCTATGCGAGGCTGTTCCCGCCATCCCGACTATCTCCGTTACTAAATGAATTTTCAGACGACCCCAAATGTTCAGAGGTCGTCTGAAAACTTATTTTGCAGCGATAGGATCAAAAAGCGATGTCGGTTTTATACGGCAGGGTTTTGAGAGAAACGAATAGCGGAAAAGATTAAGAGGTATAAAGATGAAGAAGATTTTTGATATTGATGGCATTGAATAGTTTTTACCGCCTTGGGCAACCCTTTGGGAGGGAATCCGACTGACGGCTATTGCCAAACTGTCGATGGCAGCGCGTGCGGTTGGGGAGGTGGCAGTTCGTCTTCTCGACGGGTGTATAAAGTGCCGAACCGTTGGGGAGCGATTTATTTTAATCCGGTAAAATCGAGCTGTTGGCTATTCTGAAAATAATACTGAAGGGGAGGAGTCAGCTAGACGTGAAGCATTGGCAAGCTGTATCAAAGCCGGTGGAGGTCAAAATCCGATTGCTCGTGATGGTAAAGGTTGCCGCCTGAAACACGAATATCGTAATCTTTGTGCCGCTATTGCAGTTGGTGGTAAGGAAGAAGGTAAAGGTGGGACGGGAACCGCCGGAGAGGATGATGTGGAAATTGCCAAAGAACTTGCGTTGAAAGGATGTAGCAAACATTCCAATGAATGTGTTATCCGTTACTCTGGCTGTTCTCGTCATCCTGATTACCGCTATTGATTGATTTGTTTTTTCAGACGACCTCCTAATGCTCAGAGGTCGTCTGAAAAACCCTCGCTTTCCGTTCCGACAAAAACTGTTTTAAAACCGACCGCGCTTTGATGTGCGGTTTTTTTGTTGAGCGGTGTTTTTGTTTGTTTTCGGTTTCAGACGACCTTATTTTCTAAAACGATATTGGGGTCGTCTGAAAATTGGGAAAACGGGGCGGGCGGCTGTCGCGGGACGGAGCGGGTTCAACTCGTTGGAGGAGGGGGCGGGGTAGGGTAGGGGTGGATGGGTAAAGAGGGTATTCTGTGCGTATGGAGGTTAAACGGGGATGGGCTGTTGCTGAAGTGAAAGTTGGCAGAGCATCAAAAAGGTCGTCTGAAAATGTTCAGACGACCTTTTGCAGGGTATTCAAGCTAGGATTTATTTATCGCGGCTGAATACGATTTTTGGTTGCTTGGATGGCTACGCAGACTGCACCGCCGATGAAGATCAAGTCGGCTGCTGTGCGTACCCAGCGCAGGGTGTCGAGGATTTCCATTTGCAGGAATTCTTCGCTACGGGCATACCACAGACCATGAGTGATGGAGGCGTATGCTTGAATGGCGCCGACAGGCAGCAGGCTGATGGCGATCATGCCGACCAAGCCGCCGTTGAGCAGCCAGAAGCCCCAAGTCATGAGTTTGTCGTCGAATTTTGCGTTTGGTTTCAGGTAGCGGGCAACCAGCAAGACGAAGCCCAGTGCCAGAAGCCGTACACACCGAACAAGGCTGCGTGTGCGTGAACTGCGGTAGTGTTCAGGGCCTTGGATGTAGAACAGGGAAATCGGCGGGTTAATCGAGAAGCCGAATACGCCGGCACCGATCATGTTCCAGAAGGCAGCTGCTACGAAGCACATCAGCGGCCAACGCAGGGCGTTTCGCCCATTCGGACAGGTGTTGGTAAGACCAGTGTTCGTAAGCTTCACGACCCAGCAATACCAGCGGTACGACTTCCAATGCGGAGAAGCAGGCACCGATTGCCATAGAGGCGGAGGTAGAGCCGGAGAAGTACAGGTGGTGCAACGTACCCGGGATACCGCCCAACATGAAGATGGCGGCGGCAGCCAGAGTGGATGCGGTAGCGGTACTGCGGCGGACGAAGCTCCATGTTGTAGAAGATGAAGGCAAAGGCTGCGGTAGCGAATACTTCGAAGAAGCCTTCTACCCACAGGTGAACCACCCACCAGCGCCAGTATTCCATCACGGCAATCGGGGATTTTTCGCCGTAGAACAGACCGGGCGCGTAGAACACGCCTACACCGACCATGGAGGCAACGAAGATTGCCAGCAGGTTTTTGTCCACGCCTTTTTCTTTAAAGGCGGAAACGGTACAGCGCAGCATCAGGAACAGCCACAACAGCAGGCCGACCATCAGCAGGAGTTGCCAGAAACGGCCCAAGTCGAGGTATTCGTAACCTTGGTGTCCAAACCAGAAGTTGAATTTAGGCGGAATGACGTGGGTCAGGGCGAAGAAGTTACCTGCGTAAGAACCACCGACTACGATAAACAGGGCGATGTACAGGAAGTTTACGCCGGCGCGTTGGAACTTGGGATCTTTGCCACCGTTAACAATCGGAGCCAGGAACAGACCTGCTGTCAGGAAGCCGGTTGCAATCCAGAAGATGGCGGATTGGATGTGCCAAGTACGGGTCAATGCGTAAGGGAACCAGTCGGACATTTCGAAGCCGAGTGCTTCGTCGATGCCGTAGAAACCTTGACCTTCGACGGTGTAGTGTGCGGTCAGGCCGCCCAGCAACACTTGTACCACAAACAGGGCGACTGTCAGGAAGACGTATTTGCCCAATGCTTTTTGGGGAAGGAGTCAGCTGTACTTTTTGGAAATCGGGTCTTCAGTCGGAACTTCTACTTCTTCGTGTTTGGTCAGGAAGGAATAACCCACATCAACAAGCCGATACCCATCAAGAGCAATACAACGCTGGTAAACGACCACATGTAGTTTTCAGTAGTCGGTACGTTGTTGATCAGAGGCTCGTGCGGCCAGTTGTTGGTGTAAGTGAAGTTCTCGTCAGGACGGTTGGTCGAAGCAGACCAAGAAGTCCAGAAGAAGAAGTTGAACAGTTTTTCACGCGTCTTTACTTGGCAATGTGTTGTTTTTCATTGCGAAGTGTTCGCGGGTCGTCTGAAGGGCGGGATCATCGCTATATACGCCGTGGTAGTAAGGCAGGATGCTCTCAATGGCTTTGACACGGGTATCGCTGATAACGACGCTGCCGTCTTCTTTAATACGGCTTTGGTTGCGGTATTCGTCGGCAAGGCGGGTTTTCAGTACGGCTTGTTCTTCAGGAGAAACTTCGTTGAATTTTTTGCCGTAAGTCTCTTGCGCAGTCAAATCCAACCATGCGACAAGCTCGCGGTGCAGCCAGTCGGCTGTCCAGTCCGGAGCTTGGTATGCGCCGTGTCCCAATACGGAACCGACTTCCATACCGCCGGTGGTTTGCCAGGCAGACTGACCTGCCAAAATATCGTCTTTGGTCATCAGCTGAGTGCCTGATGCCGAAACGACTCTTTCAGGGTAAGGCGGGGCTTTTTTATAAACCTCGCTGCCCATGTAGCCAAGAATGGTAAAGCAGACTGCCAGGACGGCAAACAGCAAGTACCATAGCTTCTTGTACTGTCCCATTTCAGAACTCCTTATTTTGGTAAAAAGTGGTTGCTTATAAATTCATACTATATGAATGTTAAAGATTGTAGCACTCTTTTCAGGCAAAAGAAATATTCTCTTAACAACAATCTTTAAAAAACAGATATATAGTCAATAATAATTCTTATTATCAAAAATACGATGGCATTTTTGTAAAGAATTGGATAAAACATGTGAACAATAATAGACGATTTGATGTAGTTTTATCTAGTTATTAAGTAGTAAAACAGGTAGTAAAAAGTTCATCTTTGATGAATTAATTGATTTAGGTCAAGATATAGCGGTAAAAACCACCTACATAATCCTACAAAAGTTCACAAGAGATGCCTTTCAGACGACCCGGAATAAGGCAGTTTGAAAGAGCCGAAAGCGAGTATGCCGCGGACGACAAAGGTTGATATACCCTGACCTTCTTAAAATAGTTATTAAAGGAAATGACAACTATGAAAACGCCAGCTTTTAGCTGCAATCATTGCTTCAGTTTTTTGCTTTAGCCGCCTGTGGTGAGCAAGCTGCCCAAAAACCTGCCGAGCAAAACCGCTTCCGCTTCCGCTCCTGCAGCTTCCGAGGGCTCCTGCTCCGGCGCTCGTTGCTGCCGAAACCCCCGCTGCCGAGCTGCCGTGTTATCGACGCGGTAACCACCCACGCTCTGAAGTTCCGCCTGCCATCGACCGCGACCATCCTGCACGTGTCCGCGTGAAAATGGAAACCGTCGAAAAAACCATGAAAATGGACGATGGCGTGGAATACCACTACTGGACATTTAACGGCGACGTTCCGGGCCGCATGATCCGCGTACGCGAAGGCGACACCGTAGAAGTCGAATTCTCTAACAACCCGTCTTCTACCGTACCGCATAACGTTGACTTCCACGCTGCTACCGGTCAAGGCGGCGGTGCAGAAGCCAGCTTCACTGCTCCGGGCCGTACTTCTACATTCAGCTTCAAAGCCCTGCAACCCGGTCTGTATATCTACCACTGTGCCGTTGCCCCTGTCGGTATGCACATCGCCAACGGTATGTACGGTCTGATTTTGGTTGAACCTAAAGAAGGTCTGCCTAAAGTGGACAAAGAGTTCTACATCGTACAAGGCGACTTCTACACCAAAGGTAAAAAAGGTGCGCAAGGCCTGCAACCGTTCGATATGGACAAAGCCATCGCCGAACAACCTGAATACGTTGTATTTAACGGTCACGTAGGCTCTATCGCCGGCGACAACGCTCTGAAAGCTAAAACTGGTGAAACTGTTCGTATGTACGTTGGTAACGGTGGTCCTAACTTGGTATCTTCTTTCCACGTTATCGGCGAAATCTTCGACAAAGTATATGTTGAAGGTGGTAAACTGATCAACGAAAACGTACAAAGTACCCTGATTCCTGCCGGTGGCGCCGCCATGATCGAATTCAAAGTCGACGTTCCAGGCAGCTACACTGTGGTTGACCACTCTCTCTTCCGTGCGTTCAACAAAGGTGCTTTGGGTCAATTGAAAGTAGAGGGCGCAGAGAACCCTGAAATCATGACCAAAAAACTGGAAGACAAAGCCTATGCAGGTAGCGGTGCGGCTTCAGCCCCTGCCGCTTCAGCTCCGGCTGCCCCTGCATCTTCCGCAGCAGCGCCTGCTTCCGCAGCATCTGCAGGTAAAGGCGGCTACTAATCCAGTCATCTCGGCATAGAAATAGAAAAAAGCCACTGCTGTTCCGGCTGATGCAAGGACAACAGTGGCTTTCTTCCACGACCACTCGAAAGATTGGTTTTTCAGACGACCTATCAAGTATCGAAGGTCGTCTGAAAAACCGATTTCAAGTATGCACGAACCGACAAGCCCAAAGCACAATAATTCACAGACGGCTTTTTAAGGATTTTTATCCGGTTTCGCATATAATCAGAGCCTAATACTCCGTATTCAGATGAGAAAGCCCGTTATGAAACTCATACTCACCCTCGCCTTCTTTACCCTTGTCGCAAGCGGCAGTGCAGCGGCGGCCGAAATGGCAAAAGTTGAAGGCGGCAGCTACCGCCCGCTCTATCTGAAAAAAGAGACAAACCTCATCAAAGTCAAACCTTTCCAAATCGACAAATATCCCGTTACCAATGCCGAATTTGCAGAGTTTGTCAAAAACACCCGCAGTGGCAAAAAGGTAAAGTCAGTTCCAAACAGGCCGAACCTGCCTATCTGAAACACTGGGTTAAAACCGGCAGCAACAGCTATGCGCCCAAAACCCAACGAACTGAAACATCCGGTAACCAACGTATCTTGGTTTGCCGCCAATGCCTACTGTACTGCGCAAGGCAAACGCCTGCCGACCATAGACCAATGGGAATTTGCCGGACTTGCCTCCGCTACACAGAAAAACGGTTCTGCCGAACCCGGCTACAACCGTACCATTCTTGACTGGTATGCAGACGGCGGCAGAAACGGCTTGCGCGATGTCGGCAAAAAGCAAACCCAACTACTGGGGCATTTACGATATGCACGGCTTGATTTGGGGAAATGGACGGAAGACTTCAACAGCAGCCTCGCTCTCGTCTGGCAATGCCGATACGCAGATGTAGCGGCAGCGGCGCATCCGTAGGCTCCAGCGACCATCGAATTACGCCGCCTTCCTGCGCTACGGCATACGCACCAGCCTGCAATCCAAATACGTCCTGCACAACCTAGGCTTCCGCTGCGCCTCGAAATAACCGGTTTCATCACCGAGCAGCTTTGGCGGTACTGAAAGGTATCGCCTTTTTGCCGATAGAAGGTCGTCTGAAAAACATTCCGTTTCTCCGAAACCGTGTTTTCAGACGACCTAGTTGGATGATTGCCTCATCAATCTGAATGGGTTGCGTACGTTCTATAGTGGATTAACTTTTAAACCAGTACGGCGTTGCCTCGCCTTAGCTCAAAGAGAACGATTCTCTAGGGTGCTGAAGCACCAGTGAATCGGTTCCGTACTATCTGTACTGTCTGCGGCTTCGTCGCCTTGTCCTGATTTAAATTTAATCCACTATATAAACCTTTGCTTATCATTTTCTTCAGATGATTCAAATCAAATATTAATTACATATAATTAATAATATTGTAATAATACTATATAATATAATCTAATCCCAAATAATTAAATATAATTATTTGGGATTAGTTGGTATTGTTAAAAATTCAAATTTGGAGAATGAAAAGATGAAACTAAACTTATCCGTCAAACCGCTGTGTTTGGTGTTGTCCCTTGTTTTTGCAAATGTTTGTGTTGCGGAAGGTATTGCGACAGGAACGATGCACAAAATCGGTTCTGCCGCATTGGGCAAAGAGTCGAAGGCGGGGGAGAATGCGACCGCGTTGGGCGACAAAGCGGCTGCGGCGGGTTATAAGTCTGTTGCTGCCGGCTATGATTCAAATGCTTCGGGTTTGAGCGCGTCGGCATTTGGCAGCGAGGCTAAGGCGGAAGCATTGCGGACGGTTGCCGTCGGTTTCAGGGCGAACGCAAAAGGAACCAACGATATTGCCGTCGGCGGCGCATCGAAGGCTTCCGGTGGGCAGTCGGTGGCGGTCGGTTTGATGTCGCAGGCAACGGGTTTGCGTTCTATCGCGGTCGGCGAAAGCGCGAAGGCTGGCGACATTGATGCGGTTGCGTTTGGACGCGGCAGCGAAGCCAATGCACTCAGTTCCACTGCTGTCGGGGATAGGGCAAAAGCCAACGGTACGCAGGCGGTTGCGCTGGCATCTGCTGCCGAGGCAAACGGTTATCAGGCGGTTGCAGTCGGTACGCGCGCGGTTGCCGAAGAAACCAACAGCGTGGCATTGGGCGTGGAATCTTCGTCCACTGCGCTCAACGGTCTTGCCGCAGGCACGCGCGCACGGGTACGGAAATCGGGCGGAACGGCTTTTGGGTGCAGGTGCTGCCGCATTTGAAGAAAAATCCGCTGCTTTTGGGCTATAAAGCGGAAGCGCGTCAGCAAAACTCCGTGGCGCTCGGTACGGACAGCGTTGCCGATACTGCGGCAGGCGTTGCAGGTCATGACTTTGCTACCGGCGCGGCAAGTACGGAAACGGGTAAGGCATGGGTATCGACTTTGGGCGCGGTATCTGTCGGCAGCGAACAAAACAGCCGCCAGATTACCAATGTTGCTGCGGGTAAGGAGGATACGGATGCGGTCAACGTTGCCCAAGTGAAGAGCCTTGCCCGCCAAACCCAAAGCAGCCTTGCCGCAGCCGAGAGCAATCATCAGACCCAAATCGCCGCTTTGCGCAACGAAGCCAAAGTCCGTATGGACAAACTTGAAGAGCGCGCCGATTCAGGCTCCGCCGCTGCAATCGCGGTCGGCAGCCTCGGACAGGCATATCAGCCGGGACAAGGTGCGGTTTCCGTCGCAAGCGGTATCTGGCGCGGTAAAAAGCGGTTACGCCGTAGGTATTTCCAAAGTATCCGCCAGCGGCAAATGGCTGGTTAAAGGCTCGGCAGTCGGCGCGGCGAAAGGCGGTGCGGGCGGCGGCGCCAGCGTAACCTACCTCTGGTAATCGTTGTTAGGCGTATCGCCGAAAGGTCGTCTGAAAACATTCCGTTTCTTCAAAACCGTGTTTTTCAGACGACCTCATTCTTGATAATTCCCTATTTGTCCCAATTCTGTCGATGTTATTAATTTTCGACAGAGCAAAATGAATCCCAAATACGCCCCGCTTTTTCAACCTTTTACACTGAATAACGGCGTAACCGTCAAAAACCGCCTTGCTGTTGCGCCCATGACCCATTTCGGTTCGCACGCCGACGGTTTAATCAGCGACCAAGGCGCGCGTTTCTCGGTAACCGCGCAGGCGATATGGGGCTCTTTATCTCTGCCGCCACTTTGGTTCAAGACGGCGGCAAGGGCCTTTCGAGGACAGCCTGAAGCTACGGGCGAACACTGCCTCGACAGCCTGAAAGAAACCGCCCAAATCATTCAAAAACAAGGCGCAAAAGCGATTTTGCAAATCCATCACGGCGGCTCTAAAGCGATGGCGGAACTCAACCGCCGCGACAAAATCAGCGCGTCCGCCAGCAAAAAGGATGGGGCGCGTGAAGCGAGTGCCGCAGAAGTGGAAGAACTCATCGCCTCCTTTGCCCAAGCTGCCGATTTGGCACTTCGCGCAGGCTTTGACGGCGTGGAAATTCACGGCGCGAACGGCTGTTTAATCCAACAGTTTTACTCCGCCCAAAGCAACCGCCGCAGCGATCAATGGGGCGGCAGCTTGGAAAACAGAATGCGCTTTCCGCTCGCCGTCGTCGATGCCGTTGTCGCCGTCCGTGAAAAACACCGGCTCAACGACTTCATCATCGGCTACCGCTTCTCGCCCGAAGAGGGCAGGCGAGGACGGACTGACCATGACCGAAACCGCCGCACTCATTGACGCGCTGGTGCAAAAACCGCTGCAATACCTGCACGTTTCCTTGTGGGAATTCGACAAGAAAATCCGACGCGGCGGCGATACGGCGCAAACCCGTATGCAGTTCATCCACGACCGCATCAACGGCAAACTGCCCCTTATCGGCGTGGGCAACCTGTTTACTGCCGATCAAATTCTGGCCGCCTATGAAACCGGCTGGGCGGAATTTATCGCATTGGGCAAAACCGTCATGATCAATCCGCACATCGCCACACAAATCCGCGAAGGCCGCGAAGCCGAAATCGAAACGCAACTCGACCCGGCGCGCGCCGACCATTACAGCTTCCCCGACATCCTGTGGGAATTTTTCCGCCAGTGGTACGCAATCTTGGCTGCCACCGGTAAAAGAGGCGCGGACTGGAAGCCGGTAGATGCCTGATTGACTGTAACGACAGCTTAAAAACGGCAAAAGATCATGTTTGCTGTTTGATGAGGTCGTCTGAAAAAGGTTTCGACATACGCATAGCCTTTTCGCTATGACTGAGAGGTCGTCTGAAAAATCAAATACGAGATTTCAGACGACCTTTTTATTGTTTTGCTTCAAGGAAATGACGGTTGATGTCCCAATCGGCTTGTAGGTGCGGATGAACATGTTTTATCGGGCGGGGGGATTAAACAACATAGATCTTGCCGTTGTTTAGCCTATGGGTCGTCTGAAACAGGGAAAAGGCAATGCGTGTGATGAGATGGTTTTGGTAGATGTGGTTTTAAAAGTGTTGTTATATGTCATATATTATTTTAATTTAAATCAGGCGGTTGAAAAAAAAGAGAGGTTTTTTTAACTTGCGGTTTGGGTACTTTGTCATATATATGTTTTAATTCATGCTTTGAGTTGTAATGCTGTTATTTATAATCACTTGAAAACCTGCGGTTGTTTGTAATATAACTAAATTATTGTTTTTATATTTTTGACTTTGTGGGCAATGATGCAGATTGTCTTTGGCAGGGTTGGCGTAAGGAGTAAAAATGCATGTTGTCGTTCTTCCATCGTGGTATCCGAAATCCGAAACGGATGTGGACGGGATTTTCTTCCGTTTGCAAGCTCAAGCTTTGCAGCGCAAAGGCTTGAAAGTAGGGAATCATTGCACCTTTGTTCCGCTCGTTGCGGACGGAGTGGAAAAGTGTTTTGACCGGACCTTATGGAATGCGGCATCACCGGCAGGGCGGTTTGAATACTTATGTTTACGACAGCATGTATTTTTTCCCGCATTGCCCCGTCGTCGATATCGACCGTATCCGTTGGGTAAGGGCGGGCATGAAGGCTTTTAAGCGGTATGTGGCGGAAAACGGCAAGCCTGATGTCCTCCATGCGCATACGATGAATTTCGGCGGCGTTTTTGGCACATGAAATTTCTAAGAAATACGGTATTCCTATGTGATTACCGAACACAGCAGCGCGATTGCCCGCAACCTGGTCCGTCCGAACCAATGGCCCAGTATGAAAGAATCCGCCCGACATTGTCAGGCGCGTTTTGCGGTCAGCAAGGATTTTTGTGCATTGCTGCGCGAGAAATACGGTTTGGATTGGGAATATCTGCCGAATATTTTGGGCGATAACTTTGAGCGTCCGTTCGAGCCTTTCGATAAGTCCCATCAGGATTTCACGTTTTGCTCCGTTTCCCACTTGCGCCATCTGAAAGGGCATGACTTATTGCTTCCTGCCTTTGCCAAGGCTTTGGAAAAGTATCCCTTCCTCAAACTCAAAAATCGGCGGCAATGGCGCGGAGGCGGAGAATCTGCGCCGCTTGGTCGACGAATTGGACATCGGTCATGCCGTCACCTTTTTGGGCGCATTGAAGACGGATGAGGTCTTGGACTTGATGCGCCATAGCAATGCTTTTGTACTCGCCAGCCGTGTGGAAACGTTCGGCGTAGTGTTTATCGAGGCGCTGTCACAAGGCTTGCCGGTCATTGCGACAATGTGCGGCGGACCTCAGTCGATAGTTAATGAGGATAATGGTTATCTGATTCCGACTGAAAACATAGAGGCATTGAGCGAGGCGTTGATTCGGATGTATGAAGAACGCGAAAAAATTTTCGGCGGAAAAAATTGCGTGCGGATTGTTTGAACGAGTTTGGCGAAGATGCCGTGATTGGAAGGCTGATCCAAGCATTTGAAAAAGTGACCGGCAAATCGGCGGAAGCGTAAACCGATCACGCTATGTGAGAGCAGAAGGCTTGCGACCAGGCTTAGAGTCTGGTGCAAGCCTTTATTGTTTGCGAATATGGGTTCTTTGTGATTAGAATTACCCGTTTTGATGATATAGTGGATTAACTTTAAATCAGGACAAGGCGACGAAGCCGCAGACAGTACAGATAGTATTGGTTTAAAGTTAATCCACTATAAATCAAATTTTGGGCAGAGCAAAACAAGATTTATGCCGCTTAAAATACGGAAATATTAAGGAAATCCCAATGAAAATCAAACTTTCAGCATTCGTCTTGTCACTTGCCGTTTGTACGCATGCCCATGCGCTGACTACGCGTCCGGTCGAGCATACTTGTCCGATAGGCGGCGAAAAATTCACATCGGTTATGGTAATGTCGGGCTTTTCGATCGATATGAAGACTGATTTGGAGCCGGTAGGTATGGTTATGGCGCCAGCCCCTATTCCGGTTTGTCCGAGCAATAAGTTTGTCATGTTTAAGGACGACTTTACGCAACAAGAATTGGATAAGTATGAAAAAGTCATCCGGAGCGAAGCTTATCTCAAAGCAGGTGGCTGAAAAGGCCTCAGCGCAAAAGGTTGGCGGGGTGATGTTGGGTTGGCAGGCGAAAATCAAAAACGCAGAACAAATGATGTCGATATTTTTGCATGCCAGCTGGTTGGGCGGGCATCAGCAAGATCTGGAGAAAGTCCTGCATTACGCCGATTTGACTTTGAAAGATGACAGCCTGCCGGCTGAAAAGCGTGTGAATACCAAGCTTGTGCGCGGAGAAATGTTGCGCAAATTGAGTCGGTTTGATGAGGCGAAAAAGCAGTTTGAAGAATTGACAAAAGAGCCGACGGTTATGGCTTCCAGTATTTTGCAAAAACTGACGGAGCTGGAGTTGGAACTGACGGCGGAAAAAGACACCTATTCGCATCCGGTAAGGCAAACCTTGAGTTTGCGCGGCAAAAATAAAAGACGAATAACCGCCGTCTTAAGATTGGGGCGCGTTGCTTTGCGTTGAATGTATAGTGGATTAACCTTTAAACCAGTACGGCGTTGCCTCGCCTTAGCTCAAAGAGAACGATTCTCTAAGGTGCTGAAGCACCAAGTGAATCAGTTCCGTACTATCTGTACTGTCTTCGGCTTCGTTGCCTTGTCCTGATTTGAGTTAATCCACTATATTTGACCGCCATATACGGCAAAGGTCGTCTGAAACCTGATTTGGGGTTTCAGACGACCTTTTGCTATAGGCTTTCTGAGTTTTATTTTGCTGCGGAAGCGCCGGTGTTTGCTGCGGAGGCTGCTGTGGCATTTGCTGCCGAAGCAGTAGAAGCGGCTTCGGCTTTCGCGCCGGCTGCTGCGTTTTTCACCCCAGGCGGCAGGGGTATTTGTAACCTGCGAAGCGTTGGCGCGCGTAGGCTTTGAACTCGTCGGAGTTGTAGGCTTCGGTTACGTCTTTGAGCCATTGGCTGTCTTTGTCGGCGGTTTTGACGGCTGCCCAGTTGACGTAGGCGAAGCTCGGTTCTTGGAACAGGGCTTCGGTCAGCTTCATGCCGCTGCTCATGGCGTAGTTGCCGTTAACGATGGCGAAATCGACGTCGGCGCGGCTGCGCGGCAGTTGTGCGGCTTCAAGCTCTATGATTTTGATGTTTTTCGGATTTTCGGCGATATCGGCTTTGGAAGCAGTCAGCGGATTAACACTGTCTTTCAACAACCCAGCCCAATTCGTTCAACATGACCAGCGCGCGGGCGAAGTTGGACGGGTCGTTAGGCGCGGAAACGCGGCTGCCGTCTTTGACTTCGTCCAGCGATTTCAGTTTGCCCGGATACAGGCCCAAAGGCGCGGTCGGCACTTGGAAGGCTTCGGTGATGTCTAATTTGTGTTCTTTTTGAAGTCGTCAGATAAGGCTTGTGTTGGAAAATATTGATGTCCAGTTCGCCTTCTGCCAAAGCGAGGTTGGGGCGGACGTAGTCGGCGAATTCAAGCAGTTTGACGGTATAACCTTTTTTCTCCAGCGCAGGTTTGATTTGGTCTTTGACCATGTCGCCGAAGTCGCCGACGGTCGTACCGAAGACGATTTCTTTTTGCGCCATTGTCGGCGGCAGGCGATGCGGCAGATGCGGCAGATGTACTGTCTTTTTGACCGCCGCAGGCTGCCAGTATCAAGGCGAGCGCGGCGGCGGAAAAGGTTTTGAAGAAGGTGTTTGTCTGCATGTTTTACTCCTGGTAAAGTGTTAAGTCGATTTTTCAGACGGCCTCTGCCGTCGGGACAGTTGGGATTTTAAATCCATTTATGGGAAACGGGACGGTTTTTTATGGTGAGGTACAGGCCTTTGGCGGAACGGTAACACAGCCAAATCAATCCCGCTTTAAAAGTCAGGGCTGAGATGAGCTTGAGCCAATCCAACGAGGTGGCGAACGGAGAAATATCAAAGGCGGTATCGGCACTCTCATACATTTCATCTGTTCCGTCGATTACGGCGTGTCCGTCCATTTCATCATCATAGTCTTCTGCCATCATGGCACTTTCATCCGGCTCGCTGATTTCGCCCATTTCATCGATGTCCATCGTGCCAATTGATCCGTTCATTTCCCTATGGAAACCATATCGTCAAATGAAAGGATGCCCCAGATGGGGACAGGGGAGGCGATAAGGGACCATATCATAAAGACAGCCAATAGCCCGACACACAATAAAATGAAGAAACCCATATCGTTACGCATCATTTTGCTGTTGTGCGCGTTGACGTCGGAGGGCGGGTGTTCTAATTTTTCCAAGATGACGAGTTGGGCAAGAAAGATGCCGATACTCAGGCCTATATACAATATTTTCGGCATATGGTTCATGGGGCCGATAAAGTACCAAAAGGATATTGCCGATATTGACTAAATAAACGGCAATTAAATTTTTTTGGCGGGATTTCATGTTGTATTTTTCACTCAAAGGTCGTCTGAAAATGCATCAGGTGTATTTTTCAGACGACCTTGTTTACGTTTGTGAGGTTTAACGTTTGTCAATTTCCGCGCCAACGCGTTGCCGATGCTTTGTATCAGGATAACGAGCAGCACGAGGATGGCGACGATGAAGATGATGACTTCGGTTTGATAGCGGTAGTAGCCATAGCGGATGGCGAGGTCGCCCAAGCCGCCGCCGCCTATCATGCCCTGCCGCCGCGCTGTAGCGAGAGCAGGCCGATGGCGAGGACGGTGATGCTGGAAACCATGCCCGCGCGCGCTTCGTTCAAGAGGACTTTGCGGACGATGGCAAGCGGCGATGTGCCCATGGCGGTGGCGGCTTCAATCACGCCTTTGGGGACTTCGCGCAGGTTTTGTTCCACCAGTCGGGCGAAGTAAAACAGGCCGGACACGCTCAATACCAGCGAGGCGGCAATCGGGCCGATGGTGCTGCCGACGATGGCGCGGGTGGCAGGGTATCATGGCAATCATCAGGATGACGAAGGGAAGGCACGCATCAGGTTGACTAAGTTGTCGAGCAGGAAATTTACCGGTTTTGTTGTAATGCAGCTGGCGGCTGGAAGTCACGAAAAGCAAGACGCCCAGTAGCGTGCCGAAGATGACGGCAAACGTGGTGGACAGCCGACCATGACGAAGGTTTTCGCCCAAAGCGCGGACGATTTCGTCTTTCATGCCGACGATGGTGGAAACGGCTTGTTCGAGATGTTAAGTCTGCCATATCAGTCCTCCCGAATCAGTTCGCGCCCGATTTCGGATTGGGCGTGGATTTGGTTGCCGCGTACTTCGACGATTTCCACCACTTTTCCCTTTATCAAGAGGGCGGCGCGGTCGCACAGGCGGCGGATGACGCTCATTTCGTGGGTTACGATGACGATGGTGACGTTGAAGCGTTTATTGATGTCTTCCAAACATTCCAAGACGCTGCGCGTGGTGGCGGGGTCGAGGGCGGAAGTGGGTTCGTCGGCGAGGATGACTTGGGGGTTGGGTGCGAGCGCGCGGGCGATGCCGACGCGCTGTTTTTGTCCGCCGGAAAGCTGGGCGGGGTAGTGGTCGGCGCGTTCGGTCAAGCCGACGATTTCAAGGCATTCTTTGACGCGTTCTTTAATTTTTCAGACGACCATCCGGCGATTTCCAAAGGAAAAGGCAACATTGTCGGCAACGGTACGGTTGCTCAAAAGATTGAACTGCTGAAACACCATACCGATATTCTGCCGCGCCTGACGCAATGCGGCGGCATCAAGCGCGGTCAGTTCTTGTCCGCACACATTGACCTTGCCGCTGTCGGGACGTTTCCAACAGGTTAATCAGGGCGCAACAGGGTGGATTTGCCCGCGCCGGAATAGCCCATCAGACCGAAGATTTCGCCGTCTTGGATTTCGAGGCTGGTCGGCTCGACGGCGGCAAAACGGGTTTTGTCGCGCGTTTGGTAATGTTTGGAAACGTTGTCCAAAATAATCATAAATACTTCCTGATACTTCCGGAAAAAAAGCCCGATGCTGTACACAACGGGCTTGGATATAAAGAAAGGAATAAAAACAGCAGAAAATGAAAATACGCTTTTAGCTGTTTATGCCCGCAAGCTGTGTCAAATCGGCAATGTTAACTCAGATACGACTATAATCAAAATCGGTAACTTTGTCAAGTTTTGATATGATTTGTAATTTTAAAAATAATAAATTGTCAGTTTATTTTGCCGAAAAGCTCCGCGCACCATGCGAGCTTCTTCCTCGGTATAAGCCGCGCCGTTAAGCTTGGCGGTCAGGATAAATTCGCCACTTAATCCTTGTTCGGTGCAGGTTTCGCGCCAGCCTTGCAGCTGTTCTTCGTCGCTGGCTTTACGTTTCAGACGACCTATGGTTTGTGCGGCCTGTTTGGTTTGTTCGTTCATTAGCGTTCCTTAACAAAAGGCAAAAGGTCGTCTGAAAATTTTCAGACGACCTCATGATTATTTGATGACCCGCGCCAACAAGGCTTTTTCTTTGCCCTGCATATTCGGGATTTTGACTTGGATGCCGTTGCCCGGGGCGACTTCGACGGCTGCGCCTTTGCGGGTCATTTGTTCCAGCGTGATGGTTTGGTTGCCTTCGGGGTGGATGATTTCAAAGGTGTCGCCGACGGCAAAGCGGTTTTTGACTTCCACCGTTGCCCAGCCTTCGGCGTCGATTTCGGTAACGTGTCCGACGTATTGGCTTTGTTTGGCGGTGGAATGGCCGCTGAGGTAGTTTTGGTAGTCTTGGGTTTGGTGGCGTTCGAGGAAGCCGCTGGTGTAGCCGCGGTTAGCGAGGCCTTCGAGTTCGCTCAACAAGCCATAGTCAAACGGACGGCCTGCGACGGCGTCGTCAATCGCTTTGCGGTAGGACTGGGCGACGCGGGCGACGTAGTAGAGCGACTTGGTGCGGCCTTCGACTTTGAGGGCTGTCCACGCCGATTTTGGCGAGTTTTTCGACGACCTCAATACCGCGCAGGTCTTTGGAATTCATGATGTAGGTGCCGTGTTCGTCTTCCATAATCGGCATCATTTCGCCTGGGCGGTTGGACTCTTCAATCAGGAAGACTTTGTCGGCGTAGGGGTGGCGTTTCTGACCGTTGATGCCTTCGAAGTTTTGGTTGGCTTCTTCTTGGGCTTTTTCAAAGTTGAAGCCTTGCAGAAAGCTGGGCGTCGCCCGCATCGCTTTCAGTGGCGTTGTGGACTTTGTAGTCCCAGCGGCAGGAGTTGGTGCAGGTGCCTTGGTTGGGGTCGCGGTGGTTGAAATAGCCTGACAACAGGCAACGGCCTGAGTAGGCGATGCACAATGCGCCGTGAATGAAGACTTCGAGTTCGATGTCGGGGCATTCTTGGCGGATTTCGGCGATTTCTTCCATGCTCAATTCGCGCGACAGGATGATGCGTTCGACGCCGATGTTCTGCCAGAATTTCACGCCCCAGTAGTTGGTGGTGTTCGCCTGTACGGACAGGTGGATCGGCATCTCCGGCCATTTTTCGCGCACGGTCATAATCAAACCCGGATCCGCCATAATCAGCGCGTCGGGTTTCATGGCAATCAGCGGCTCCATGTCGGCGACGAAGGTTTTGAGTTTGGAGTTGTGCGGCAGGGTGTTGACGGTCAAAAAGAATTTTTTCTTGCGCTCGTGCGCTTCTTTAACGCCTGCTCGAGGACGTCGAGTTTGGCAAATTCGTTGTTGCGAGCGCGCAGGGAGTAACGCGGGCTGCCGGCATAAACGGCGTCTGCGCCGTAGTCGTAGGCGGCGCGCATACGTTCGAGGCCGCCGGCGGGAAGGAGGAGTTCGGGTGCTTTCATGTTTGAGCTTTATAAAAGGTTTCAGACGACCTTTTGAATCACGGGGAAAGGTCGTCTGAAAAGGTGTTTTAAGGATGGGCGGATTATCCGCTTTTTTTATTGGGACAGTCAATTTTACGGCAGCATATTGGGATTGTTTGCGTTGTTTTTCAGAGGAAAACGGATTTAAGAGGGACAATGGGCGGATAGGTGCGACGAACGGGGAAATGTAAAAACGGACGGCAACCCGATTAATTTAACAAAAAGGCATTCAAATAATGTATTTTCTTGTAAAATATCGAGTTTCATTTTTCCAATGTTCGGGAATCGGGCGGCTGTCGCAATCCGTTTTCCAGAGTTTTAGACAGAGCGGACGAGTATGGATTTTTCGGTTTGATATTATTTACGAATACCGCTGGATGTTTTTCTACGGCGCGCTGACGACGCTGGGCGACCGTAGTGGCGACGGCAGGCGGCTCCGTATTGGTCTGCTGCTCGCGCTGGCGCGCCTGATTCATCTGGAAAAAGCGGGTGCGCCCATGCGTGCGCTGGCTTGGGTTTTGCGTAAGGTTTCGCTGCTGCATGTAACGCTGTTCCGTGGTACGCCGCTGTTTGTGCAGATTGTGATTTGGTCTTACGTCTGGTTCCCGTTCTTTGTCCATCCTACTGATGGTTTGCTGATTAACGGCGATCAAGCGGTGGAAATCCGACGTTCTTACGGCGCGCTGATTGCCGGTTCGCTTGCCTTGATTGCCAACTCCGGCGCGTATATCTGCGAGATTTTTCGCGCGGGCATCCAGTCCATCGACCGCGGTCAGATGGAAGCGGCGCGTTCGCTGGGGCTGACTTATCCGCAGGCTATGCGCTATGTGATTCTTCCGCAGGCTTTGCGCCGCATGCTGCCGCCGCTTGCCAGCGAATTTATTACGCTTTTGAAAGACAGCTCGCTGTTGTCCGTTATCGCCGTGGCGGAGCTGGCTTATGTGCAAAGTACGATTAGCGGCCGCTATTCCGTTTATGAAGAACCGCTCTATACCGTTGCGCTGATTTATCTCTTGATGACGACTTTCTTGGGCTGGGTGTTCCTGCGCTTGGAAAAACCGCTACAACCCGCAGCATCGTTGATTTTCGAATAAGCCGATTGTTTTCGGCTGGGGCAATGTCAAAGGTCGTCTGAAAACCGATTTGGGTTTTCAGACGACCTTTGGTTTTTGGGGTTTACAGACCGAATAGGGCGGTGTCGCCTTTGCCTTGGCGGATGAGTTCCGTGCCGTCGGTCGTGTCGATGACGGTGGTCGGTTCGGTACCGCACCAGCCGCCGTCAATCACCAAATCGACGCTGTGTTCGAGGCGGTCGCGGATTTCGTAAGGGTCGGTCAGCGGCTCGTCGTCTTCGGGCAGCATCAGGGTGCAACTGAGCAGCGGCTCGCCCAATTCCTGCAACAGGCTCAGGGCGATGGTATTGTCGGGTACGCGCAGGCCGATGGTTTTGCGTTTCGGGTGCAGTGTGCGATTGGGGACTTCTTTTGGTGGCTTGCAGGATGAAGGTGTAGCTGCCGGGGTGGCGGCTTTGAGCTGGCGGAACTGGGCGTTGTCGACTTTGGCGTAAGTGCCCAATTCGCTCAAATCGGCGCACATGAGGGTCAGGTGGTGTTTCAAGTCGATTTTGCGGATGGCGAGGATGCGTTCCATCGCGGCTTTGTCGCCGAGTTTGCAGCCGAGCGCGTAGCAGGAGTCGGTGGGGTACACGATGACCCCGCCGCTGCGGACGATGTCGGCGGCCTGTTTGATCAGGCGTTCCTGCGGGTTGTCGGGGTGGATGGCGAAGAATTGTGCCATGGCGGTTTTCCTTTTGATGGTTTGTGTTGCCGATATTTTAAAACCGATGCTTTGAAATGACAAAAGGTCGTCTGAAAATATGGTTTCGGAACGGAAACTGCGTTTTCAGACGACCATTAGGATTGTTAAATGTCAGGGGAGGGAGCAGCCTTCAGGTAAATAAATTTGGCAGTCGCTCACGCTAGAATCAGCTTTACACTTCGCTAATGCGGCAGCCTCTGCCGTTCCTTTTTCTGTACCAATATAAAAAGACTTCCATTTACCTGAATTAAGTTCCTTACCTTTGGCGGCAGCAATACACCCATTCCTAACCCATGAAACTATTTGGCATGAACCTTGAGGATCTCTTTTCTTGCATTCGGCCAAAGCATTTTTCTTCGCTTTAGACAAAGAGTCCTGATCTAATACGCCGCTTGCGTAACCTGTATTCAAATTCATAGCTACAGCACCGTATTTAGAAGGCAGATAAATGATAGTAGTCTTAGGTCTGCCTACTTGAGCAGCTCCTTGGCCATTATTCATAGAGCCGTTGTAATATGGGTCGTTTGCCAAAATAGAGACCATACAATGGGGGTCTCCGGAAGGACCCCCGCCAATGCCGGGCGAGCAGGCAAAGGAGACGGCGGAAGACGCACCAAGACAAAGGGTTAAAATAAATTTATTCATAAAGGATTCCTCATTTATTTTTCTTGGGATCAATCACATCTTTGTTGTCAGAGGCTTGTCTTAAAGCCGATTGTCTTTGTAATTCCATGATAATGATATTAGACACGGAATTTTCTGATGTCAACATTCTATGTATATTGGGATTAGAAGTTTGGTTTGAGGATAGTTTGTTGCTGCATGGTATTCAGCTAAAGAGGCACTATAATTGAATATCGGATTTTTGAACACGACTCAGGGTTCGGGACGCAGCCACATCCAGACGGCGACGCAGCCGCAGCCCAATGTGGACGCCGCTCCTATCCACCATTTTTCGGGAAAGCGCCAAAACATGAAGATGCAGGAAAGGTCGTCTGAAAATACGGTTTCGGAACGGAAACTGCGTTTTCAGACGACCATTAGAATTGTTAAATGTCAGGGGAGAGAACAGCCTTCAGGTAAAAATACGGCAGTTGCTCAGGCTAGAATCAGCTTTACATTTCGCCAATGCGACAGCTTCTGCTAATCCTTTTTCTCTACCAACATAAAAAGAACGCCAATGCCCCGGAGTATTAATTGCCTTGCCTTCGGCTCCAGCAATACATCCATTCCTAACCCATGAAACTATTTTGCATGAACCTGGAGAATCTCTTTTCCTGCACTCAGCCAGAGCAGTTTCCTTCGCTTTAGACAAAGAGTCCTGATTTAATACGCCGCTTACGTAACCTGTATCCGAATTCTCAGCTACAGCACCGTATTTAGAAGGGAGATATATAGTAGTGGTCTTAGGTCTGCCTACTTGAGCTGCTCCTTGGCTATTATTCATAGAGCCGTTGTAATATGGGTCGTTTGCCAAAATAGGGGCCATACAATGAGGGTCTCCGGAAGGACCCCCGCCAATGCCGGGCGAACAGGCAAAGGAGACGGCGGAAGACGCGCCAAGAAAAAGGGTTAAAACAAATTTATTCATAAAGGGATTCCTCATTTATTTTTCTTGGGATCAATCACATCTTTGTTGTCAGAGGCTTGTCTTAAAGCCGATTGTCTTTGTAATTCCATGATAATGATATTAGACACGGAATTTTCTGATGTCAACATTCTATGTATATTGGGATTAGAAGTTTGGTTTGAGGATAGTTTGTTGCTGCATGGTATTCAGCTAAAGAGGCACTATAATTGAATATCGGATTTTGAACACGACTCAGGGTTCGGGACGCAGCCACATCCAGACGGCGACGCAGCCGCAGCCCAATGTGGACGCCGCGCCTATCCACCATTTTTCGGGAAAGCGCCAAAACATGAAGATGCAGGATAGGCTCATCATGCTGATGGCGAAGATTTTGGCTTTGCGCGGGACGGCGCCGTTGTTTTCCCAGTTTTGCACCATGGGGCCGAAATAGCGGTGTTGGTGCAGCCAGCGGTGGAAACAGGGGCGAGGCTCTTGCCCAGCAGGCGGCGGCAAAAGGATGATGAAGGGGTGGTGGGCATAATCGGCAGAAAAAAATGCCGATGATGCCTAAGAGAAAGGAAAAACTGCGCCGCAAAAAGATGAGTAAGTAGCGAATCATGTTGTTTTGTTGGAAATCTTATTCGGATGCTTTGGTTTTGCCGTGATCAAACGGGCAGCGGGGAATATCGAGCTTGTCCCAGCCTTCGTGTCCCATTTTTCAAGTAGGGCGATGTTGCGCTCGAAAATGGCGGAGGCGTCGGGGAAGGCTTGTGCGGCTTTGGCGATGCTGTCTTCGCGGATGAGGTGTAGGGTGGGGTAGGGCGAGCGGTTGGTGTAGTTGCCGATGTCGTCTGAATCCGTGCCTTCAAATTGGAAATCGGGATGAAACGGGGCGATTTGGATAATACCTTCCAAAACCGTTGTCGACAACGGCGGCATCGGCAATGTCGAGCATTTGGTTGAAGGTGTCGAAGTCGGGAAAAAGGGTCAGGGTGGACAAAGCAGGGTGGTTTCCAGCTCGTCGGCGGGCGTATCGCCCAAAAGCTGCAATTCGCGGTCCAGGTCTTCGAGGAAACCGTCCAGATGGCGGGCCTGGCTGACGCTGATGCGACGAGGTTTTTGACGATGCGGCGCTTTGGCGAAGGGGCGAGGTTGAGCCCGATGACGGCTTTTTCGAGCCATTGGCGGGTGTGGTCGGTTACGGTGGCGGAGTCAGGGGTAGTCATGCGGGGATTCGGATTTGATTTAATTAAAAATAGTTCTCAAGTATAGCATGAAATTCTCTGCTCTCAGGATATCGCCGTTAGGACGGAAAAAGGTCGTCTGAAAATGAAAAACGCTGAGAAATACAGGGTTTAAGTTTTCAGACGACCTTTGCGTTTTGCCTTTAATCGGGGATGAGGTGTCCCAGCGGCAGGGCGGTTGTGTTTTTGATTTCTTTCAACACGAAGCTGGACTGCGCGTCTTGTACGCCGTGGTGAGACAGGAGCGTGTCCAAAACGAAATGGGAAAAATGAGTTCATATCGGTAAAAACGCATGGAGCAGGTAATCGGTTTCGCCGGTGAGGGCGAAGCAGCTCAATACTTCGGGCCATTCTTGCACCGATTTCGCAAAGTCTTCGCGCGCATCTTTTGCCTTGCTGATGGAAACGCGGATAAACGCCTGCAAGCCCAAATGGACGGCTGCGGGGAGAGCAGGGCGGCATATTGGCGGATGATGCCCGCGTCTTCCAATTGCTTCAGGCGGCGCAGGCAGGGGAGGGTGAAAGCGCGATCCGCTCGGATAATTCGACATTGGTCAATCTGCCGTTTTTCTTGTAGGACTTGTAAGATTTTAAGGTCGGTTTTATCCAAGGTTATCGGTGTCATTTAGTTTGCTCCTGTTGCTGTATAAGATGGAAATTAGTCGGATAGCGTTCGTGTGAACGCTCAGATTGACTCCAGTTAGGCAGAGTATATAACAAATAACATTTACTTAACATACAATCAACCAATGAAAAAGTATTTTTGAAAAATAATCTGTGTTAAAAAGTATGGATGCAAACAAATTGATTTAATTTCATATCTGCAAACAGGCTTTAGCCAATTTGGAGCAAAACGAATGGCAGCCATATAAAAGACGGCTTGCCCAAACCGCCTTTTCAAGCCATAATCGGGGCATGTGCAGGAGAGAGCTACATCAGGTTACATGTAGCCGCCGAAGGCCTGCAGATGCCCTAAATCGCTCAGGCAACAGGGACTGCACGTTGAAATAAAACATCTGGAGCGGTGCAATCGCACCCACCGAAGGGGAGAAGGCCGTCTGAACCACCATTCAGACAACCGTGCAAAAGCAGTGAGCAGACTGGTTTGCCATCAAGCTGGTGATGCTCGAAAAATCTCAGGTTCAAGGACAGATAGGGTCTTCCGCGCTGCTTATGTGCGGACGGCATCTGAACAATAAATCCGGAGAAGCTGAGAATGACTGCCCTGAAAACCACCCCGTTCCACCAAGCCCATCAAGATGCAGGCGCGAAGCTGGTCGATTTTGCCGGCTGGGAGCTGCCCATCCATTATGGTTCGCAAATCGCCGAACACGAAGCCGTGCGCACCGACGCAGGTATGTTCGACGTATCCCACATGCTCGTTACCGATGTCGCCGGAGCGAACGCCAAAGCCTTTTTCCGCAAACTGATTGCCAACGATGTTGCCAAACTCGCCTTCGTCGGCAAAGCCCTTTATTCCGCGCTGCTCAACGACAACGGCGGCGTGATTGACGACTTGATCGTTTACCGCACCAACGAAGCCGAAACCCAATACCGCATCGTGTCCAACGGCGCGACCCGCGAAAAAGACACCGCCCAGTTTCACAAAGTCGGACAAGAATTCGGCGTCGCCTTCAACCCGCGCTACGACCTCGGTATGCTTGCCGTACAAGGTCCCAAAGCCATTGAAAAACTCCTGACCGTCAAACCCGAATGGGCGGATGTCGTCCACAACCTGAAACCATTCCAAGGCGCGGATTTGGGCAACGACTGGTTTTGTCGCCCGCACCGGCTACACCGGCGAAGACGGCGTCGAAAGTCATCCTGCCCGGTACCGAAGCCGCCGCATTTTTCAAAGCCCTGCAACAAGCCGGCGTGACAGCCCTGCGGCCTCGGCGCGCGCGACACCCTGCGCATGGAAGCTGGCATGAACCTCTACGGCAACGATATGGACGACGACACCAGCCCGCTCGAAGCAGGTATGGGCTGGACGGTTGATTTGAAAGACGAAAAGCCGCGATTTTCGTCGGCAAAGCCGCCTTGCTGGCATTGAAAGAAAAAGGCGTTGCCGTCAAACAAGTCGGTTTGCTGCTCGACAAAGGCGGCATCCTGCGCGCGCATATGGAAGTGTTGACCGACAAAGGCAAGGGCGAAACCACCAGCGGCGTATTCTCGCCCAGCTTGAAAACAATCCATCGCCATCGCCCGCGTGCCGAAAGATTTTGACGGCGATACCGCCAAAGTGCTGATGCGCGGCAAGGAAGTGGACGTGCGCGTACTGAGTTGCCGTTTGTGCGTAATGGGCAGAAACAGTTTGACTGATGCGGTTTCAGACGACCTTTGTTTGACAGAGGTCGTCTGAAAGCAAACGAAAACAGCCTGTCGATCATATCCGAAGGCTTCACTCTTTAAGCCAAAAAACCAATGGAGAATCAAACCATGAGCAACAACATCCCAGCCGAACTGAAATACGTTGCCAGCCACGAATGGCTGCGCCTTGAAGACGACGGTACCGTTACCGTCGGCATTACCCACCATGCGCAAGAGTTGTTGGGCGACATCGTGTTCGTCGAGCTGCCCGAAGTCGGCGCGAACCTTGCCGCCGAAGAACAAGCCGGTGTGGTTGAGTCTGTGAAAGCCGCGTCCGACGTGTACGCGCCGATTGCAGGCGAAGTCGTTGCCGTCAACGAAGATTTGCCCAGCGCGCCGGAAACCGCCAACAGCGACCCTTACGGCGCAGGCTGGTTCTTCAAAATTAAACCTGCCAATCCAGCCGACTACGACGGCTTGCTGACCGCCGAGCAATACGCGGGCGAAGTGGATTGATTTAAACTTGTGCGGCAGGCATTTTGCCGCGTTTTCGATTTTGAAAGGTCGTCTGAAACCCCGTTTTAGGGTTTTTCAGACGACCTTTGTTGCGCTTGACCGATAGAACATGAATTACTGCGAATTTGTTGCCGCCCTCCCAAACGATACGGACAACCCCAACAAACATTACCACGATAAAGCAATACGGTTTTCCGATTTCAGACGACAATGAGTTGTTCGGACGGCTGGTGTTGGAAATCAATCAGGCGGGTTTGAGCTGGACGTTGATGCTGAAGAAACAACAGGCGTTTCGGGCTGCATTTAAAGATTTCGACATTGACACTGTCGCCGCGTTTGACGAAGCCGATATCGAACGCCTGCTTGCCGACGCAGGCATCGTCCGCAACCGTCTGAAAATCAATGCCGCCATTTACAACGCACGGCAAATTAAAAAGTTGCAGCAGGAATGCGGCTCGTTCAAACACTGGCTCGATGCGCACCATCCGCTCGATAAAGCCGAGTGGGTGAAGCTGTTTAAAAAACATTTCAAATTTGTCGGCGGCGAAATCGTCGGCGAATTTTTAATGAGTACCGGCTACCTGCCCGGCGCGCATATTGAAAGCTGTCCGGTTTATCAAGAGTTTTAGAATGCCATCCAAAATGGGCAGAGGTCGTCTGAAAACGGGTTTTGAGGCAACTTGCTTTTTGCCGGTTTCAGAAATAACTGTTTTCAGACGACCTTAGCAGATTTTTGTCCTTTGAAATTCAGGTTTTCCTATTTTCTATGTCATAATCTTTTAATAACCCCACAAGATAAATCATCAAACATAAAGAAAACAAAAATGAACCTGTTCAAACCATCCGTTTTAACACTCTTGATGTTGCCCACTCTTCTGGCTCGCAGGTTCCACCATGCCGGGCAAAAAACTGCCGCCTGTTGAAAAAATCTTAAAACGTCCGCAGGCAGCAAACCCGCAAGTGGTGGTTATTCCGACGCCTGACGGGCGTAAGGGCGGCGTGTTGCCGGTGTTGTCCGTCATTAATAAAAAGGCAGGGGTTGATGGCGCAGTGTGCCGAGATCAGTCGGCAGGAAAGGCATTGTGCAAAAGCCGCATTGGCGCAGAAGCGTCCGAAGCGATATGAACCTGCTCAAACTTGCTCTGATCAAACCAATGCAAACGGCGAGGTGCGGAGCGTGTGACAAAACGTTCCGTCTTATGCGGAACATATTTACTTGCTCTATGGGGAAAACGACAACTATGAAGGCGGTTTATATCGACGGGTGAACATTCCTTATCCTCCTGTAGCATGGGAAAATGGGGATGAGGGTGAGGTTATATTGGAGCGTAGTTTCGCCGGAGGGTAAATTGGAGAGCATCAAAGTGATAAAAAGATCAGGTTATAACATGTTGGATAATGCGGCAAGGAAAGGGGCAATGGGAGGCATCTTTTTACCTAACGTTAAAGATGGCAAACCTGTATGGATGGAATTTAGGATGCCTATCACTTTCCATCTTCAAGATCAAGATGTACAAAATTAACGCGGCAGCTTCCGTGATACTTTCAAGAATCAGAAACAAAATATGCTCACACGAAGAACATTCCTTACTTACGCAAGCGTTTTGCTGCTTGCAGCTTGCGGCAGTAAATCCGGCAAGAAGCAGACGAAAATTGCCGCAGGCAGTACCGTACTTGCTTTGGGCGATTCGCTCACCTACGGCTACGGCGCAGACCCTGCCGAATCCTATCCCACGCAACTGCAAAAGCTGACCGGTTGGGACATCATCAATGGCGGCATTTCCGGCGATACCTCCGCACAAGCCCTGTCGCGCCTGCCCGCGCTGTTGCAACGCCAACCCAAGCTTGTGATTATCAGCATAGGCGGCAACGACTTCTGCGTAAATTTCCCGAAGCTGAAACCCGTGCCAATATCGCCAAAATCATCGAAAGCGTGCAGAAGGAAAATATCCCCGCCGTCTTAGTGGGCGTACCGCACCTGAGCGTCGGCGCATTGTTCGGTCATTTGAGCGATCACCCGCTTTATCAGGAGCTTGCCGAACAATACAAAAATTCCCTTTCGTTCGGCGACGCATGGTCTCGAGATTTTGAGTGATGAAAGTTGAACCGACCAAATACACGCCAACGCGGCGGGGTATAAAAGCATTTGCGGAGAAGTTGGAGAAGTTTTTGCAGGAAGAGGGGTTTTTGTAGGAGTAAACGACGATTTTACCCAGGCTTGTTGTTTTTCAGACGACCTTTTAAAAAGAAAAGGGATATGAATTTTTGTAGTGCGGCGGGGTAGAGTAAATGCTGTTCGCAGAGTTTACGAAGAAAGATTATGGAGTATTCGGTGGTTTTTTAAGAAAGACTAAAAATGCAAAATAACATTGTAAAGCTTTATTTTAGAAATAGAAAAAGGCCAGGAAATGTATATTGGACGCAATAGTATTTTTGCTTAAAAGCTTTTTCTAGATGGTTGGCATTTTAGAAATCCTAAACAAACAGAGAATTCAGAAATACTGATAGAGTTTGCTGATTGGATTCAAGAAAAGTTCAACATTGATCAATATAGCGTTTCATGGGACAAAGTGCTATTTTGCTCTATCAAGATGAAGAAATAGCATTGAATAGCTTTTTTTTAAACTTTTATCAATTTCTTCAAGAAAAACATCAATAATTCGATACCTGCTTTCATGTTCATGTAGTTATCGAAGCAGTAAGTGCAGATTGGGTTAAGCCTCAACAGTCTAGTAGGTCGTCTGAAAGGGGAGGATTTGCGACATTTTATTATTGGATTTTTTCCTCTTTGATTCTCCTTCAGATGAGGGGGTAGAAGAGGTGCAGAATCTTTCTTTTCGGCATTCGGGCTGTTCAGTCTGTATGCGGCCATCGCTGGTGCATTGTCTTCTGTCATACCGTCATATATACTGCCTAAACGCTAAAAAAAAGAGGTTGTAAGACGCTGATGAAATGGTTGAATGTTTTAGGTATTTGGTTGATGGCTATTCCTGAGTTTGTGGCAATTCTTTATGTTGTCGCTTATATTAATGATTTTCTGAGCAGTAATAGCGGAAATTGCGGAGTCGGCTGCCTCGGGGATTTGGTTGTTTTCTTTGAGATTGCCTTTTTGGCAGTATTTTTAATCAGCTTGATTTGGACAGTGATTTTCCTGAGAAAGTATGATAAATGCGATGAGACGCTGATTGAGCTTTTCAGACGACCTTCCTAATGCACGTCGTCTGAAAAACTAAATACCGCTCTTTTTCTACGTTCGTTTCTTACGCGCAAAAAAATACCGGCAAAAGCCGGTATTTTTAAAATTTGGCGCGGCGGACGGGGCTCGAACCCGCGACCCCCGGCGTGACAGGCCGGTACTCTAACCAACTGAGCTACCACCGCGCATCATTGTTTTGCAACAATGAAAGGAAACCTGGTGGTGATGACGGAGTCGAACCGCCGACATTCTGCTTTGTAGGCAGACGCTCTACCAACTGAGCTAATCACCTAAAATCAAAAATACCGACGATGTCAGTATTTTTAAAATTTGGCGCGGCGGACGGGGCTCGAACCCGCGACCCCGGCGTGACAGGCCGGTACTCTAACCAACTGAGCTACCACCGCGCATCATTGTTTTGCAACAATGAAAGGAAACTTGGTGGGTGATGACGGAGTCGAACCGCCGACATTCTGCTTGTAAGGCAGACGCTCTACCAACTGAGCTAATCACCCTTGTCGCTGCGTTTGCGAAGACGCTATTAAATCGAAAAAGCATCCGCCGCGCAAAGCTTTATTTTCAGTGTATTAGGTATTTCCTTGCAAACTCCAGTTTTCAAAAGAAATAATTTCCTCCTGCCTGCCTGCGACGACCAAAATATCATTCGGTTGAAGCTGGAAATCCAAGTCGGGGCCTTCTATCCCTGCTTGTGTTGGTGGCGGATAAATAGAAGTTTGATGCCGGCGTTATCCAAAGCGTAAATCACGGATGGTTTTTGCTGATGGCGTAGGCTTCGCCGGTCAGAGGGAAGGCATGGCGGCATATGGATCTGCCTTCTTCACCGAATCCGTTTTCATCATCGCTGCCGACAAACAAGCCTTCCCGAGAGGCGTAGCGGCTGCGTCGGATGTTGGTAATGGTTTGATAAACGGGCTGCATGTCGCGCCATTGCCCAACATGGCGTAGCTTGCCAGCACCAAGCTGGTTTCTTTGGTATCGGATACTGCCTCTTCTGCGCCCATATCTGTGAAGATTTTGACGTAATCGTCATTGGTCGCCCGGACATACACGGGCATGCTCGGATGCAGTGACATGATATTGTCGAGAACATGTTGGGTTTCGTGCATATTGTTCAGGGTAATGACCACCATTTTGGCGCGCTCCAAACCTGCGGCTTCCAAGACTTCCCGCCGCTTGGCATCGCCGAACGAAACCGGCTCGCCCGCATTGCGTGCCACCTGAACCCTGCCGATATCAAGGTCGAGGGCGAAGTAGGGGATGTTTTCCTGAGCCAAGACGCGTCCGACGGTCTGACCGCCGCGTCCGAAACTGATAATCAGGACGTGGTCAGATTTTGTTCATGGTTTCTACCAACATACTGTGCAAATCCAATGCCTTCATATCCCAGCTTGATTTGACAAAACGGCTGACGATGGCATCGCTGCTGCCCAAGATAAATGGGGCGATAATCATGGACAACAGAATCGCTGCCGTAGCCGCCTGTTCCAGCTCTGGCGACACCATATTGATTTTGCTGGAGATGTTTAACATCACAAAACCAAATTCGCCGCCTTGTGCCAAATAGAGGGCTGTTTTCAAGCTGTCTGCAATCGGATGCTTCATATGCAAAGCGATGAAAAAGACGACCAATGCTTTCAATACCAGCAGGATTGCCAGCAAAATCAGAATCTGCTGCCAGCCGCCGATTAAAGCCTGGATATCCAGTTTCATGCCGACCGTGATAAAGAAGAAGCCGAGCAGGATGTCGCGGAACGGGCGGATGTCGTCTTCCACTGGAAACGGTATTCCGTTTCCGAAAGCAGCATACCGGCGACGAATGCGCCCAATGCCATCGACAAGCCTTCCAGTTCGGTCAGATAAGCTACGCCTAAGGTTACCAGCAAGACGTTGATCATGAACAATTCAGACGACTTGCGTTTGGCGACATCTCTGAACCAGCGCGACATCACCTTGCTGCCGACGACGAATAATACGCCTAGCGTGACCAGCATTTTCAATCCGGCAAGACCAAGCGCCGCCCACAGGCTGCCTTCTTCGCCATTTCCCCAAATGCAGGGATCAGGATCATCAGCGGCACGACGGCAATATCCTCGCATCAACAAAGACACCCATCGCCATTTGACCGTGCGGCTGTCCCAATTCGGTTTTTCGGACAGGATGCGGCTGACGATTGCCGTGGACGACATGGTCATCGCCCCGCTGCGGCAAACGCCCAATTAAAGCTGACGCCCATCAGCATCAAAATGCCGATAATCGACAACATGGTCACGATGACGCTGCAAACCGCCCAACCCTGAACACCAAGCGCATGGCTTTGAGCTTGGGTAGGAGAATCCGAGACCGATACTGAACATCAGGGAATACGATACCGATTTCGCCCAGATAATCAGTAGCATGGCCTTGCGGAATCAGCTTCAGCATACCCGGACCGGCGATAAAAACCAACCAAAAAGATAACCGAGCATGGAAGGAATGTTGAATTTACGGCAATAAATCACCGTAATGACGGAAACGAGGAGGACGATAACGATGGGTGCGAGGGAAAAAGTTTCGTGCATAGAGCGGGCGGCCTTTTATTTGGAAAACAAGTTATATTTTTGATAGGCCGTCTGAAAACACGCAGAGGGTGGTATCAACGGGTTATCTAAACGGATAGTCAAAATTATATCAAAAAATCTGTAAAGTAATGCTTTATATAGCCAAAAAAATGCTGTTCGAAATATCGGCAGTGGGATTTGGGCCTCCGTTGGATGGGGCTGCTTCGGGGAGGATATGCTGTCAATCAGTGGTGTATGGGATGTGGATGTAATAATTAGGGAAAGTTATTGTAGTTTATCTATTAAAGGGTCGTCTGAAAAACTTGATTTCAGACGACCCTTTAGTGCTTAATGCGGTTTAAAACAAGCAAGATATGTTGCTACGAGTACATTCCGACGACTACGCTTTCTCCAACGCATATATTACCGCCCTATGCGTCTCACCCGTCGGCTTGGAAAAGAAGTGCTCTTCAGTGTGATGAGGATAAAATCCGCATTTCTCCAGTACGCGTTGCGAAGGGGTGTTTTCCTGATAAGCCCCAGCCCAAAGCCGCACTAGAGACAATTCCTCAAAAGCATAAAGCGACAATTGATTGCACTGCTTCGGTTGATAGCCCTTTTCCCAAAAAATCCTCGCCCAGCTAATAACCTATTTCCGCTTCACGGTCGCTCATCGGCAGATTGCTGTCGTTTTGAAAAAGCAGACCGATGCTGCCTATCGCTTGATTATCGTCCAGCAAATGGCAAAACTATGCGGCTTGCGGAGGACGTGTTCAATAATCTCACGGCTTTCCTCCACGCTGGTATGAGGAGGCCAGCCGCACATGGCCCCTATTTTAGGGTTGCGGGCCTGTTCATACACCGCCTCGGCATCGGTCAGCGCCCAAGGGCGGAGGATTAGGTGGACTGTTTTTCGTGTTTCCATGCTCGAAATACCTAACTATTGTTTTGGAAATTTTTGTTGAAACGCTGTTTTCAGACGACTTTGCAAAGTGCAGGCTGCTTTCTGGTTTTGAATGTGCGAAAAGCAGCCTGCACTTTGGTTTACAACCCCAACTCCCTCCAAATCTCATCAATCTTAGCCGTAACCGCAGGGTCTTTTTTGATCACCCGTCCCCATTCGCGGTCAGTTTCGCTCTGGCCATTTGTTGGTTGCGTCGAAACCCATTTTTGCCGCCGCGAGTCCGCTGACGGGGCTGGCAAAGTCGAGGTAGTCGATGGGCGTGTTTTCCACCAACACGGTGTCGCGTACGGGATCCATGCGCGTGGTTACCGCCCAGATGACTTCTTTCCAGTCGCGCACGTTCACGTCGTCATCGACCACGATGATGAATTTGGTGTACATAAATTGGCGCAGGAACGACCAGCAGCCCATCATCACGCGCTTGGCGTGTCCGGCGTACTGTTTTTCTATGCTGACCACCGCCATGCGGTAGGAGCAGCCTCGGCGGAGTGTAGAAATCGGTGATTTCGGAAACTGCTTTTGCAAGAGCGGTACGAACACTTCATTCAACGCCACGCCCAAAACGGCGGGTTCATCGGGCGGTTTGCCCGTGTAGGTGGAGTGGTAAATCGGGTTTTCGCGCATGGTGATGCGTTCGACCGTGAATACGGGGAAATGATCCTGCTCGTTGTAATAGCCCGTGTGGTCGCCGTATGGACCTTCCAACGCGGTTTCGTTTGGATGAATCACGCCTTCCAGCACGATTTCTGCGCGTGCAGGCACTTCGCAAATCGTTGCCGATACATTTCACCAGCTCCGTCCGCGATCCGCGCAGCAGTCCGGCAAACTGGTATTCGCTTTGCAGGTATCGACGGGCGTTACCGCGCCCAAAAATGGTGGCGGGATCGCAACCGAGCACGACAGCGACGGGATACGGCGTATCGGGATTGAGTTTGCGGAATTCCTGATAATCCAGCGCACCGCCGCGATGCGACAGCCAGCGCATAATCAGTTTGTTTTTGCCGATTAATTGTTGGCGGTAAATGCCTAAGTTCTGGCGTTTTTTGTGGCGGCCCGCGCGTGACGGTCAAAACCCCACGTTACCAGCGGCGCAAACGTCTTCGGCCAGCAATGCTGAACGGAAGTTGATCAAAATCAACGCCTTCACCTTCCCACACAATTTTCCTGACACGGCGCGCTCATCACATTCGGCGCCATGCTCCAAAATGTCTTTCAACAGCGGCAGTTTGGAAAAACGCGTCTTTGATGCCTGTAGGCGGTTCGGGTTCTTTTTAAATACGCCAGCGTTTGCCCGATTTCGCGCAGCTTGGACACGCTGTCCGCGCCCATGCCCATCGCCACGCGTTCGGGCGTGCCGAACAGGTTTGCCAACACGGGATAATCGTAGCGCGTACCGTCGGGTTTAATCGGGCTTTCAAACAACAACGCCGGTCCTTTGGCACGCAGCACGCGGTCGGCGATTCGGTCATTTCCAAATGCGGGAAACAGGATGCGCGACGCGTTTGAGTTTGCCTGTCTGTTCGAGCATGGCGATGAAGTCGCGTAGGTCTCTTTGTATTTCATGTTGATCCTTATTTGAAGTCGTCTGAAAACCGGACTTTGATTTCAGACGACCTCAATCATAGATTGCAATATAGCTTCGGGGCATTCGCTGTTTTCGGCAAAAAACCAATATTCATCATATGGGTTGTGAATACTGAACTTCCAGCCCTTGTAGCAGAAATCTATCCACGTTTCGCCTGTTATTTCATTAGAAACGAAGGCGGTAGGGGGCCGCCTAAGCGGCGGACAATTTGCCGCAGCAGGCTCGACGGCGGGCAGGTTTGCGGCAGTTGCAGGAACAGGCGGGAGCCGTCGGACATGGTTTCGTTCAATAGAGGGCGGTTTGCCATTTGTCCTTAATAGTCTGCACCGAATGCCGCCTCTATCCTTGCCTGCGCTTCGGCATATTCTATGCCGTGATAAAAGTCGTGTACCAGCGGATGTTCGCTGCCTTGATGCAGTTGCAGCAGGGGACGTCGGTTGTCGGACTGGGTAACGACATTGCAGTGCAGGCCGAAGGTGTCGGATTCGTGAAGGGCAGCTGGTTGCATATCCTGCCGAAATAAACGACGTTTTTCCGGATTGTCGTGAAAGTCGCTTTTGATAGTCGTTAAAACTCTTTTCACTGACGGATACCCACACGCCGTATTCCAGCGTTTCCTCATGCCCGATAATCGGAATAAGCAACACCGCGCGGATAAAACGGTCGGTTTGGTCGGGATAGCGGATGATACAGAAATCAGAATCACATTCCGCTTGATAAGCAATGCGTTCTTCTTCACCGAGTTGATTATAGGGATCGGGAGTGGCAAAGCAGAGCGCCGGCATGTCTTCATGTTTTTCGCCGCAGGAAGTGCAAGTGTACATGGTGGATTCCTTTTGAGTTTTAGGTGGGGCTGGTTTTCAGACGACCTTTTATAGCTGGTTTGAAGTCTGGGTCGTCTGAAAAACAGGGCGCAGCCTATATTGCACTAGTGGTTTTTTCGGCTATGGTTTTCAATGCCTTCTGCCACGGTGGCTAAAAAATCCAGATATTTTGGGTCTTCATCCAGCCACGCTTCGCCGTCCAAACCCATGTAGGCGCGCATCAACTCGTCAGCGGCGCGTTCCATATTGCCCAATTCAAACTGCGCCTGTCCTAAACGCAAATGCAAAAACGGTTGCCGATTGCGTCCGGGCAATACATGGCGTGGCTTAAATGCTCGTGCGCGGCGGTAAAATCGCCGCTTAAGAAATCAGCATCGCCGATGGCTGCCAGAATCCATGTTGCCGCTTCCCAGTCGGTTTTCGGTTCGGGCAACAAATCCCACGCCTGCCAATAAAGGTCGAGTGCTTCTGGCGTATTGCCCGTCTTCCGCCAATGTGTCGCCTTGTTCGCAAAAGCCGGCAAATGGTGTCGTAGGTTTGGTCGTTTAATTCGCCCATGGTTTATGTCCAATCGTAAGTAAATAGAACAAGTCTGCTGATCGGCTCGTACAGCATGACAATATTGTCTGCACCATGGGAATAGGAATAACCGCAAGCTGAGGCGATATGGTAAAAACGATTGCCATTGTGGGTAATGGTGACGTTCCCGTCTTCGTCTTGCGTCATTTTGTAAGCAGACGGGATGTCGTCTGAGGTTGACCAGTTGCTGCTTTCAATGCGTTCTCCACCCAAGCTGTTCAGAAATAATCCGTCATACTCGCTGTAATAGGGCTCTCCGCCGTAATACCCTGTTTTTTCCTGAAATGCTTTTTTCTGTTCGGCATAGTTTTTCAGGTTTTCGGCAAAATATTTTTCCAAATATGGATCGGTCAGCAAATGTTTGTTGGCCGGACTGCGGAGAAAATAACGCTCGTCACCCAAAAATTCGTAACGGTTGTCTTCAGTCAAGCGGAATGAAAGCCAGTTAATCCCGATAAATTCATTATGGGCGAACTGCGTCAGCTCGCCGATTAAGCCGTCGCCCGGTTCCTGCGGATTGATCAAATGCAGCGTTATGCCTTTCCATTCGGGATTGATTTCCACTAAGTCGATACTGATACAAGGCAGAAAATGTTCTTTCAACCATGGCTGCTTTTCGGAAAACACGGTTTCAGCTTCGGGAAATGCATGTAGGTTTTTCATTTAGTTCATTAATAATTTCGCGATAATTCATGTTGTAGTCTTTATTGATGAGCGTTGGTTTATGTTGATGATGGATAAAGTTTAAATCCGAGGTCCGGGTCGTCTGAAAAACGGATTTTAAATTTCAGACGACCTGAATCATAGACAGTTTATCTGCAGCTGCCCAAGGCTTTCAGTTCTTTTTAACCACTTGCTTTTTGCTCGTTGGTTTGGATGGTCAAAGATAAGAAAAAAGCATCGCAAGGGCTGAATTTGGACCAATGTTTTTTTACGGGGAAATGGCCTTCGGGCAGGTTGGAACTGTAATAATGGTCAGGTTCTTGAAACGCCAGTTTTAATCCGTATTTGTTTTGCCAGTCGCGCAGTTGCGCTTCAGTTGCGCCGATTGGAAGGCTGTCCAAGCGCTGCTGCCACATTTGTTGGCTGCGTTCCAATCCTTGGCGGTCGTAATCACTGCTAGAACCGCAAGCGGTAAGTGAAAAGACCGGTGATAAGTAACAATAGGGATGAGGTAAGGCGTACCATTTATGAATGTCCTTAAGATGATGGTTTGAAACGATTGGCTTTCAGACGACCTTTTTGCTTTTCAAACCAACGGCGTCAAATATCCAATTCTGCCGTATCGCCTTCGCGTTCCATCCATGCGCGGCGGGCGGCGGCTTCGCCTTTGCCCATCAGTTTGACGAAGATGTCGCGTGTTTCGTCATCCGCGCCTTCGAGATTTGCACCCTGCAACAGGCGGCGGGTGTCGGGGTGCATGGTGGTGTCTTTGAGCTGGTCGGGAGTTCATCTCGCCCAAACCTTTGAAACGGCTGATGGAATAGGCGGTTTCTTTGACGCCTTCTTTTTGCAGCCGCTCCAAAATGCTGTCGAGTTCGTTTTGGTCGAGGGCGTAGAATTTGCGGGCTGGTTTGCTTTTGCCTTGTGCGTTGACATCGACGCGGAACAGCGGCGGCTGGGCGACGTAGATGTGTCCGTCGGCGACCAGTTCTCGGGAAGTGGCGGTAGAACAGGGTCAGCAGCAAAACTTGAATATGAGAGCCGTCCACGTCGGCATCGGACAGGATGGCGATTTTGCCGTAGCGCAGGCCGCTGAAATCGGGATGGTCGTTGATGCGTGCGGATCGACGCCGATGGCAACGGAAATGTCGTGGATTTCGGCGTTGCCGAAAAGCTGGTCGGGGTGGACTTCGAAGCTGTTGAGCACTTTGCCGCGCAGGGGCAGGATGGCTTGTGTGGCTTTGTCGCGGGCGAGTTTGGCGGAACCGCCGGCGGAATCGCCTTCGACGAGGAAGAGTTCTGTTTTCGCGGATGTCTTCGCTTTCGCAGTCGGTCAGTTTGCCGGGTAGGACGGCGACGCCGCCGCCTTTTTCTTTTCGATCACCGAACGCATCCGCGCTTGTGCTTGTCGGATGGCGAGTTCAGCGATTTTTTGCCGAAGTCTAGCGTTTTGGTTCAGCCACAATTCCAAAGGGTCGCCCGATACGGTGGCAACAAGTTTCAATGCGTCGCGGTTGGTCAGTTTGTCTTTGGTCTGACCTTGGAACTGCGGGTCAAGGACGCGGGCAGAGAGGACGAAGGCGGTTTTGCCGAACACGTCGTCGCTTTGTACTTTCTCACGCCGCGTGGTAGGAGGTGTGCAGATTGATGAAGTTGTTGACGGCGTTGAACACGGCTTGTTTCAAAGCCTGCTTCGTGCGTGCGCCCAGCGGGGGTGGGGGATGAGGTTGACGTAGCTTTCGTTGGCGCACGAGCCTTCTTCCAGCCAAGTCAGGCAAACGCAGCACCTTCGCCGATGCTGAAATCGCCGTTGTGGTCGTCTGAAATGTAGTTTTCGCAGGAGAACAGCGGCACGGCTTCCTGCGCGTCAGCAATCAGGTCGGTCAGATAGCTTTCAGACCGTCGGGGTAGTGCCAGGTTTGGGTGTGCGCTTCGTCTTCGCCTTTGACCGGACGGATCAGGAGACGCGCACGCCCGGCAGACAGCACGGCTTTGGCGCGCAGCAGAGCGTTCGAGTTCGGGGGATGCTGTAATTCGGGCTTTCAAAATATTTGCTGTCCGGCCAAACGCGTACTTCGGTGCTGCTGTCTTTGACGGCGCATTTGCCCACTTCCCGCCAACGGTTCGACCACATCGCCGCCGGCAAACACGATGCGGTGGATTTTGCCTTCGCGTTTGACGGTTACCTGAGACGGTGGAGAGGGCGTTGGTGACGGACACGCCCACGCCGTGCAGGCCGCCTGAAAAGAGCATACGCGCTGCCGCCGTCTTTTTATTGAACCTGCCACCCGCGTGCAGACGGGTGAACACGAGTTCGACTCACGGTACGCCTCGACAGGGGTGCAGTCCGACGGGAATGCCGCGTCCGTTGTCGTGTACGGAAAGCGAACCGTCGTCGTGGATGCGCACGTCGATTTCAGTGGCGAAACCGCCCAACGCCTCGTCCGCCGCATTGTCGATGACTTCTTGGCAGATGTGGGTCGGGCTGTCGGTGCGGGTGTCACATGCCGGGACGTTCTTTGACCGGCTCCAAGCCTTTGAGGACGGTGATGCTGGATTCGCTGTATTGGTTGTTTTAGTCATGGGGAAGAGGTCGTCTGAAAGGAAGAACAACGCTTTCAGACGACCTGAAAGCGTTGTGTTTCGTTATTTTATCGGTTGTCAAAAAGGCAGGCGCGGTAAAGTCTTCGTAGCTTTCCATGCCGCGCAGGAAGCGGGAGGAGAGTTCTTTCAATGCCCCCCAAGTCAAACGTCGCGTTTGAAATCAATCACTTCGTCAACGGGAGCCCAATATTGGTGCCAACGCCAGCCGTCAAATTCGGGATGGTGGCAGGCGCGCAGATTGATGTCACTGTCGCGCCCGACCAGCCGCAAAAGATACCAAATCTGCTTCTGCCCGCGATACGAACCGCGCCATTCGCGGCGTACCCAGTGGCTCGGCACGTCGTAACGCAGCCAGTCGCGCGTGCGGCCGACGATTTTGATGTGTTGCGGCAACAGTCCGACTTCTTCGTACAGCTCGCGGTACATGGCGGTTTCAGGGCTTTCGCCCGGCTTGATGCCGCCTTGCGGGAACTGCCAAGAATGTTCGCGCACACGCTTGCCCCAAAAGACTTCGTTGCGGTTGTTGATTAAGATGATACCGACATTGGGGCGATAGCCTTCTCTGTCTAACTACGGTGTCGCCCTTCGTTAAATTCAATCGTGCGATTTTCCCATAAATCGGGCGGGTTTGACAAATCGAGGTCGTCTGAAAACCTGTCGTGCCTGTTTTTCAGACGACCTTTTGAGTTTGTGGGTAATGATAGGTAAACAAGGTGTGTGGTTTGACGAGATGCTTTTGAAGAGCGGAATCTGTGGATGAGATTTGGGCTATGGATTTTTATTTTGGGTTGTCTGCGATTTAAGATGGATTTACATCAATGCGGGAAAGAGGCGGGCAGATGCTTTTCTGCTTTCATTTGCGATGCTTTTGCCGATTGCTGTTTTTGAACAATGTCTGCTGCAAACGCAAGGGTCGTCTGAAAACCTGTTTCCCGGTTTTCAGACGACCTTTTAAAAGCGGATTACGCTTCGCTTTTGCGCTTCTTCTTTTTCAACGGCAACGGATTCGTCGCTCAAAGTGCCTTTGGTGGACGGGGTTTGTCCTGCATGCGCGGGTCGTATTCTCCCGCCGCCATGCGCAGGGCGCGGCCGAAGGCTTTGAATACGGTTTCGGCTTGGTGGGCGTTGCTGCCACTGAGGGTTGTCGATGTAGGGTCATCATGCTGTGGTTGACGACGCCGTGGAAGAATTCTTCAAACAGGTCAACGTCAAAACGTCCGATGAGGGCGCGGGTGAAGTCGATGTTGTACACGAGTCCGGGGCGGCCGGAGAGGTCGATGACAACGCGGCTCAGGGCTTCGTCGAGCGGAACGTAGGCATGGCCGTAGCGGCGGATGCCGGCTTTGCTGCCCAAGGCTTCGTTTCAGGGCTTGTCCGAGTACGATACCGATGTCTTCTACGGTGTGGTGGTCGTCGATGTGCAAGTCGCCTTTGCAGGTAATGTCGAGGTCGATCATGCCGTGGCGGGCGACTTGGGCAAGCATATGCTCAAGGAAGGGAACGCCGGTGTCGAGGCGGTGTTGTCCGGTGCCGTCGAGGTTGAGGCTGAGGGTGATTTGGGTTTCGCTGGTGTTGCGGGTGATGCTGACTGCGCGGCCTTCTGCGGGTATATGGAATGCCGGTGCGGCGGCTGTGGCAGCTTGGGCGGCACGCTCTTGGCGGGCGGCTTCGCGGCTGCGGCTTTTTCTTTGTCTTTGCTGTGATCGCGGTTTAACCAGCCTTTGCGTTTGTGCATGCCGGCTTCGAGTTTGGCGGCAAGGCTGGGGCGGATGCCGCGCGCTTTTTCGTCTTCTGCCTGCTCTTCAAGGCGGCGTTTCAGCTGGGACAGGGATGCCGCGTTGTCGTAACCGCATTTTCGGGCAAGTTTGGTCAATGAGCCTGCTTCTTCGACAAGCTGCAGGAAATTGGCAAGGTGGAGTTGAGTGATGGTCATAGGTTTACTCTCTGTGAGGTTTTAAAAAATCAGGCATAAAGCTTGCGGATAATGTCCAGTACGGCATCGTTTTGCTCGGGACTGCCGATGGTAATGCGGACGCATTCCGCCAAAAGCGGATGTGCGCCGTGGAGTTTCTTAATCAGGATGCGGTTTTCTTTAAGCGTGTTAAACAATGCGTCTGCATCGGGAACGCGCACGGTAATGAAATTCGCTTCGCTGGGGAAGGCTTTCAGACGACCTATGGCGGACAATTCGCTGAAAACGCGTTCGCGTTCGGCTTTCAAAATATCGATGGTCGTCTGAATCACGTCGTGGTGTTGCAGGGCGAATTTGGCGGTCGCCAAGCTTAATTGGTTCATATTGTAGGGCGGCAGGATTTTCGCCAGCTCGCCCATTACGGCGGGGCTTCCTGCCGCATAGCCGATGCGCAGTCCGGCAAAACCGATTTTGCTGATGGTGCGCATCACGACCAGATTTTCGATGCCGCCCGCCTGCTGCAGAAAACTGTCGCGGCTGAATGCGCCGGGCATGCTTCATCGATAACGACGATGTTGCGCGCCGCGCGGATACCGGCTTCGACTTCTTCGCGGCGGAAGCATACGCCCGTCGGATTGTTCGGATAGGCGATGAAAATCAGCGTGGGCTGATGTTTGTCAATGGCAGATAAAAACGGCGGGCAAACTCAAGCCGTGAAATCTTCATTGAGCGGCACGCCGACATAATCATGCTGTGCAGCTCGGCATTGTGCCGATACATTACAAAAACTCGGTTCAACTGGCGAGCATGGTCGCCAGATTGGGCAACGAGCAGGGTCATGAATTGGATTAACTCGTCCGGCTGAGTTTCTCAAAGCGATGGCGGCAGATCTAGAATATCGAAGGCTTTTTCTTAAAGTTTCCGCTGCCCGCTGGCGGCGGGATTGGGGTAAAGATGAATCTGCGCTTGGGCAATCAGCCGCAGCCATTCGTTTGACAGCTCGGGAAAACGGGCAAACGGATGATACGGACTTTTCCATCGCATCCAGCTTGATGAAACCTTCGGGCAAGTGCGGCAATCTCGGTAGGCGGACATGGATTTGATGTCGTCGCGGATGAAGTCGGAGGCGGTTTTCATAGTTTTCTCTCAATTTCTGAATAATGGTTATTTCGTCACAATACAGCACAAAATCAGAGTGTTGATATTAGTATACTAATAAATGTGGGGTGTTTATATTATTTTTATAATGAAGGTTTGATATAAATATTGAATTCAAAGATATTTTTGAATATTCTGGCTGCTTTGTCTGTTTTTATTGATAAGCAAACTTAAATAGGAGATTGGAAGCATTAGATTGCGATGTGGGTGGTTTTTAATATTTTCATTTGTTTTTAGGGACTGGGGCATGGTTGATAATGCCGAATCTGTACGTTTGTCGGCGCGGGGGATGGATTAGGATAAAGAATAAAGGAGGCGGATTGAAACGGCTTTGATGGCGAATCCCAATATATTGAATATGGAATTGATATGTTGATTTTTAATGGGATTTTTAGCTTATCGGCTTGATGGGGAAATTAAATATAAACCAGCATGGTTTTTATGCGTTGTTTAGATTTGAAGAAAGCGATTGTTTAGTGTGAAAAACATCTAAACAATCGCTTTCATCGTTATATGGGCTTTTTAGGTTTCTGATTGAAATTGAATCCGTGATGAGCCATTCGACGAAAAGTTTTCTTTGTCAGGAGTGCGCGTAGAAAGCCTATTGGGCGGTAAAGGCACGTCTGAAAAGTCTGTCCGCCCATGGTGATGTCGGCGATGAGTCGCGTCTGCCTTCGACACAGACAGGCAGGCGGAGTTGGCGCGCTTGCAAGTCTCGCGGGAATTCGTCGCGAGCATATAGCGCGGTTGAAGCCCATGTCCGCGCTCTTTCATGCTGAAGCTGATGCTGACTTGTTGTGGTTTCGCCGGGGTGTTTCGGATGGTGATGTCGAAGGCGGAGCGGTGGCTGATGGGGTGGAGCGGACGTGCGAGCCGTCGGGCAGGGTGCAGCCTTTTGATGAGGTCTCGCACCGGCGGCGCAGGGCTTGGGGTTGTTGTCGCCACCAGTCCAGCAGCAGGAGCCTGGCGGCGGCGAAGAGGGATGAGGAGGACGCCCGCGAGGAGGAGTTTGCGGTTTTTGTCCATTTCAGACGACCTCGGTGTCGTTGATCGGTCAGGACGGCGTGTGCGCTCGCCGAGAGCCAGCGGTCGCGTAGCTTGAAACCAGTGTTTCGGGTGCGGCGACAACCACGGAACGGATACGTCTTGTTCCAATATTTCAAGCACTTGTCGTGCGCAGCTTCGTCGTTGACTTGCCAAACGACGACGTCGGCATCCTTTGCACGCGCTGCCATTGTTCGCGGGTGTGTACCGACACCCAAACGCTTTAGGGCTGCAGCTTGCCGAGCTTGCGCAGTTCGGTTTCTGAGATGAGGATGTTGGCGTGGTGCGGTTCGGCTAGGGAGTAGGGTGCGACGCGGCACTCGTCGGTGCTGTTTTGTCCGTGCAAACCGGTTTTCTGAGACGACCTTTGAAGCTGGCGGGGGACGGAGAGCGCGCAGCGGAGCGGGCCGTTGGCGGGCAGCATGGGGGCGACGCTGAAATCGCCCGCTTTTCGCCACGACCATGCTTGTCCTTCGCGGGATTGGGGTTCGCCCTGTCCATTGGTCGGGGTTTTACCGCATAGGAATTTCAGGCGAGACGCGAGCGTGTTCGTAGGAATGGATTTTTGGTCAGCCAAGGCGTGGCGGCTAGGGATGCGGATGCCGGGAGTTCTTTCTCAAACTCGCGTTGCAGGGCTTGGAAGTCGGTTTCGCCCTGCTTCGACTTTGCCGCCGGCAAATTCCCAATATCCGGCATAGGGCTTGCCTTCGGGCGCGGAACTGAGCAGGTAGTCGCCGTCTTGGTTGAGCGGGATGCCGCAACGACGCGGGATATAAGGGGCGGGTGTCTTGGGTCATGGGGTAGGGGAGAAAGGTCGTCTGAAAATTCGGAAAGGTCGGATTTGCGAAGCCGACCTGCCAATGGGTACTGTCTTATTTTTCGGCAAACGACAAATGCCAACACGGTGTCTTCTGTCGCTCATGCTCGAGGCTGACGCGGCTGATGCCTTGTTCTTCCAGCCATTTAGCAGGGGCGGGGCGTAGAAGAATTCGGGTTTTGCCCAATGCGTCATGCCCGATGCCGATGTTGCGGAAGGAAACCGCGCCGCGTATGCCCGATGCCGATGGCTTTGGCGAAGGCTTCTTTGGCGGCAAAGCGTTTGGCGAGGTAGTTGACGGGTTTGCCCGCTTGCGGGAATTCGAGCAGTTCTTCGGGGGTGAGGATGCGCTCGGCAAACGCCTGTCCGAATTTTTTCGCTCAGGCGGATGATGCGTTTTGAGGAAACGATGTCTGTGCCTATGCCGTAAATCATGCGGTGGTCTCCTTGTTGAGAGAAGGTCGTCTGAAAAGGTGGGTGTCGCCTATCAAGGCAGCATTCTTGCCCTGAACATGGTTTCCTTCATCTGCGCGGACGGCTTCAGGTAGGCCGAGGAAGAGGGCTTTAGGGCGATCAGCGAATGCCTAATGTCTCAACCCGCGGATGGCGAGGATTTGGGCGACGAGGGTAACGTTGTGTATGGTCAGGCCGTGTCCGGCGTTGACGACCAAACCCAAATCGCGGCAAAATGCGCGCTGTTTTGCAGACGCCTGAATTGCTTGATTTGTTCGGCGTGCTGTGTGCATCGGCGTATGCGCCGGTGTGCAGCCTCGATAACGGGTGCGCCGACATCATAGCGCGGCTTTGGATTTGCCCGTTGCCTGCATCGATGAGGAGCGAGACGCGGATGCCTGCGTCGGTCAGGATTTTGGTGAACTCGGCGATTTTTCTTGTTGCGCCAATAGCCGTCCAAACCGCGCTTCGGTCGGCGATTTCCTGACGTTTTTCAGGCACGATGCACACGTCTTGCGGCCTGACTTTCAAAGCGCGTTTTCCAGCATTTCTTCGGTCAGCGCCATTTCGAGTTCAGGCGCGTGCGGATGGCGTTTTTGACGGCGAGCACGTCCGCGTCTTTGATGTGCGGCGGTCTTCGCGCAGGTGCATAATCAAATCCGCACCGTGCGTTTCCGCGACCAATGCCGCTTCCACGGGGCTGATAGTCGCACCGCGGGCGTTGCGGACGGTGGCGATGGGGTCGATGTTTACACCTAAGGCATGATGTGTCCTTTTGATTTTCAGACGACCTGTCGATGAAAAGGTCGTCTGAAAAAGCTAAACGCCGAAACTGAATTGCTGGAGCTGTTGCAAAACCTGTCTGATTTAATGCCTTCGGGCAGGAGGTTGTCAATCAGCAGGCGCGTGATTTTTAGCGACTGCCCGAGGCTTTCGGGGTGGGTGAAATCGCCTTCGCGCAGCTGGATCAAGATGTTGCCGCCGACTGCACGCCATGATTGCGCGGGATTGAAGCGTTCGGCTTCTTCGATGGGGACGACCGCGTTTTCAGGCGTCAGCCAGTAGGTTTCTTCGGCGCGGATTGCTTCGCCGTTGCCATCGTGGAACACGTCGCGCGAATCCCAAACGGCTGAGTAAAGTCCATTCAAAAGCGTCGCAGCGCGGCGGTATGGCTGCTTTCGCCGCATACCGCCCGCATGACTGCTTCCAGCGCGTCGTAAAGCTCGGGTATCGGATCTTCGCGGGTTGTCAGCTTGAGCATCAGTTCGTTGATATATAAGCCACTGAACAAAGCCCTGCCTTGCGGCTGCGGCCAGCCGCCTATCCTCTGCACGATGCAGCGTTTTCAACTCTTGCGAACCGTACCAAGAGGCGCTGACCGGTACAAACGGCACCAATACGCCGCGCAACTCGCTCTGCCGCTTGCGCGCACTTCTCGCCAGTAAAGCCACGCGCCCGTAACGGCGACTGAACACTTCCACCCATAAACTGCTCCTCACGCCAGGGCGCAGAAGCAAGCAGGAAGATGGGTTCGTGGCTGATGCGCTGGCTGGTCATGCGGCAGTTGGTCGGGAGTGTAGAAGGGTGGGTTATGGTGTGGTGCATTTTACCAAAGCGGGTAGAGGTGCGTCTGAAAAATATTTTTGTTGTTTAGAATGCTTTGAATATCAAGAGGGAAGTGGTAAGGCAAAATCAATCGATGGGTCTGGTCGATTTGTATAGTGGATTAACTTTAAACCGGTACGGCGTTGCCTCGCCTTAGCTCAAAGAGAACGATTCTCTAAGGTGCTGAAGCACCAAGTGAATCGGTTCCGTACTATCTGTACTGTCTGCGGCTTCGTCGCCTTGTCCTGATTTAAATTTAATCCACTATATCTTTTAGGAGGGCGAACGGCTGCAAAAAAACGCACCTTGTTTAAAGGTGCGTTTTGATGGATATATGGCGTTTTTGAACAAATCAGAATTTGGCGCCTGATTGGTTTGCCATGTAGTCGACCGCTGCTTTGACTTCATCGTCGCTCAGGCCGGCGTTGCCGCCTTTTGCAGGCATGGCGTTGAAGCCTTCGAGAGCGTGTTTGTGCAGGGTTTCTTTACCCTTGTTTGATGCGCGAAGCCCATTCGTCTTTTTACCTATGCCTGGAATGCCGGGGACTGCGCCGCCGTGACATGCCTGACAGGTTGCTTCGAAAACTTTTTACCGTCTGCGCCGGAGGCTGCGGGAGCAACTGCGCCTTTGTCTTCGGCTTTAGGTGCATCGGCTGCGGGGGCAGAGCCGGCAGCGGCCGGTGAGGAGGCGGCTGCATTGCCTGAAGCGGCTTGATCGGCAGGTGCTGCGGCATCCGGATCGGGAAGGTACCGCCGCTCTTGTTCGCCATGTAAGTGATGACGCGTTTGAGTTCTTGGTCGGTCAAATCGGCTGCGCCGCCTTTTGCGAGCATGGCGTTAAAGCCGTTCAGAGCGTGTTGGAAGGGTATCGAAGCCTTGCGCGATACGAGAGCCCATTCGCCGTTGTTTTCGATTTTTGGCGCGTTGGGGACGGATTTGTCTGCGCCGTGACACTGGATACAGATTTTTGTTGAAAAATCTGATCGCCTTTGCGTTCGCCTACCGGGATGCCGTCTCCCAAGGTAAGCTGTCCTACGGGCTGGATGCGGGTTTGGGTAGCAGTTTCCGGAAGATTGGGCAACGTCTGCATACTGAGCCGCTGCCCGCCAATTTGATGAGGAAGTAAATGACTGCAATGGCAGTAACGATACCGCTCACAGGGGTAAACAATGCAGAGCCTTGGGCTTTGGAGTCGCGGAGTTGTTTCATTTGGTAGAGCCTCGCCGTTAGGGGATTAGGGTTGTGCTTTGAGTTATAGTTTGGTGTGTTAAACGCAGTTAACAATATTTTGCTGGATTATACTGAATTCACAAGGGCTTTCCAATCGCTCTCGTGGAAAATATACGCAAAGGCGGCGGTTTTTTGCCGCCTGTTAAGGGGTGGGTTGTGTATGTTGTTGATTATTTTATGGAATTTTTCTTCAAATTTGTCTTGTTTGCGCCATCCTGCATAATAGGCTTTGCCAACAGGCGGGATTTGCGTTAATCTTACGCCTTCTTCGCACCCATAGCTCAGTTGGAAGAGTGTCAGTTTCCGAAGCTGGAGGTCACAGGTTCGATCCCTGTTGGGTGCGCCAATTATAGAGAGCCGTCTGAAGATGAAAAATTTTTCGGGCGGCCTTTGACTTTCAAATAAAACTACATCAGGTTTCAGACGACCTTTTACTTTTTGCGCTTTATTTCAGCACTTCGGCAAACGCATCGGCAACATAGGCGATATTCGATGCGTTCAGCCCGGCGACGCACATCCTGCCCGAATCCAGCAGGTAAACGGCAAATTCGTCGCGCAGCCTGCGGACTTGTTCCACGCTCAATCCTGTGTAACTGAACATGCCGCGCTGTTTGATGAAATAAGTGAAATCGCGGTCAGGGATTTGCGCGGTCAAAACGTCGTAAAGTTTCTGCCGCATGGCTCGGATACGGTCGCGCATGACATAGACTTCGTTTTGCCACAAGGCGTAAAGTTCGGAGTTGTTCATCACATCGGCGGCGATATGCGCGCCATGTGCGGGCGGGCTGGAGTAGATGCGGCGGACGGTAAATTTGAGCTGTCCGAACACCAATTCTGCTTCTTCTTTATTCGGGCAAACCACGCTCAAGCCGCCGACGCGCTCGCCGTGAGAGCGACAGGGTTTTTCGAGAAGGAAACTGCTGACGAACAGCGGCAATTCGCATTTCCACCGCTTTGCGGATGGCGTAGCATCGTTGTCCAAATCGCCACCGAAGCCTTGGTAGGCGATGTCCATAAATGGAATCAGTTTGCGCGTTTTGATGATTTGCAACACTTCGTCCCATTGCTGTTCCGACATATCCACCACCGGTCGGGTTGTAGCAGCAGGGGTGTGGGATTAAAGACGCTGTGTTCTGGCGGGGTGTTGAAAAACGCGGTCATTGCGTCGGGTGACGCCGACGGTGGCAGGGTCGTAGTAAGGATAAGTGCCGACCTCGAAAACCGGCGCCTTCAAAAATGCCACGTGGTTGTCCCAAGTCGGGTCGCTGACGTAGGTGCGCGCTGCGGGGAACCAGCGGTGCAGGAAGTCTGCCCCGACTTTGAGCGCGCCCGAACCGCCCAAGGTTTGTACGGTAACGATGCGTCCTTGCGCGAGCGCGGGGTTGTCTTTGCCGAACAACAAATGCTGCACCGCGCTGCGGTAAGTGTTCAAACCTTCCTCATCGGCAGGTAGGGGCGACGGCGCAGGCGTGGCGGCGCGGGCGGTTCGGCACGGCTCACGGATTCCAATCCGGGCATTTTGCCTTCGTCGTCGAAATAAATGCCTGTGCTGATTGACTTTTCGGGGCGCGGGTCGTTTTTGAAGGTTTCGACCAAACTCAAAATCGGGTCGCCGGGGTAGTATTCGACGTGTCGGTACATGATGGTTCCTTTGTCAGACGGATGGGACGGGAAACCTGATTTTTGCATTAAACGGCAGGATTTGTAAAACGGGGTCGTCTGAAAGCTGCATGATGTTTTCAGACGACCTATAATTTCGTCTTCATTGTTTTACGGAACACCATCATGACCACGCGCATCTGGCGAGCAGCAGGTTTGAAATCGGTTTTGGACAAGCCGAAAATGCATGGGTATCGTCAACCTGACGCCCGATTCTTTTTCCGACGGCGGCATGTATTCGCAAAACGCCCAAACAGCCTTAGCACCGCCGAACGGCTTTTTGAAAGAGGGCACGGACATTCTCGACATCGGCGGCAGAATCGACGCGGCCGGGTGCGGATTATGTTTCGCCTGAAGAAGAATGGGCGCGGGTTGCGCCTGTATTGGCGGAAGTGGCGGGGTGGGGCGTTCCTGTCGGTTTGGACACGCGCCGCACGGTGATTATGGAAAAAGCGTTGGCGCTCGGCGGCGTCGATATTGTTAATGATGCTAGCGGCGTTGACCGACGAGGGCGCGGTCGGATGCTGGCGTCAGGCGGACACGGGCATTTGCCTGATGCACATGCAGGGGTTTTTGCCCGAAAAACGTGCAGATTAATCCGAAATATCAAGATGTTGTCCGGCGAAGTGGCGCGGTATTTTTGAAAAGAGGGTGGCGGAATGTGTCGCGGCGGGCATCGCTCCGCAACGCATCGCGCTCGATCCGGGGTTCGGTTTCGGTAAAACCTGCAACACAATATCGCGCTGATGCGGCGCGCGCGAATTGATGGCGGAAACGGGTTTTCCGCTGCTGATCGGCGTGTCGCGCAAACGCATGATAGGCGAGGCTGACCGGCGAGGCGGATGCGGCGGAACGCGTACACGGCAGCGTGGCGGCGGCGCTGGCTTCCGTGGCACGCGGTGCGCAAATCGTACGCGTGCATGATGTGAAGGCGACGGCGGATGCGTTGAAGGTGTGGGATGCCTTAGGACCTTCCGGCGTCCGATAGTTTTTCGTTTTGGAAGCAAAAACGCGGAAAAATGAAATGTCAGCAGCCCCTGAAGTGGTGATAGAGGGTCGTCTGAAAACGAGTTGGACGGTTTCCAGACGACCTGTTTGTTTTAATCCGGTTAACTTGTTCCGTATTTTGATAAAATAGAAACTATACCGCTGCAGGCGCAATCTAATGACGCTAAACATAAATCGTCAACAGTTTTTGCATAAAATCCCTATACTGCCCGTTATGACATTTACGGGTAACCCTCATTCTAAAAACATCCTCACGGAGCAAACTCATGGCAAAAATATTTCGGCACGGACGGCGTGCGCGGCGAAAGTCGGACACTCCGATTACCCCCGATTTCGTATTGAAACTCGGTTATGCGGCGGGGCAGGTGTTGGTGCAGCACGACGGCGGGCGAAGCCGACCGTCCCTATCGGCAAAGACACGCGTATTTCCGGCTACATGCTTCGAAGCCGCGCTGGTGGCAGGTTTTACCGCCGCGGGTGTCAACGTTATCAAACCGGCCCGCTGCCTACGCGGGTGTGAGCTTATCTGACCCGTGCGCTGCGTTTGTCCGCCGGTGTGATGATTTCCGCGTCGCACAATGTATGTTCCGACAACGGCATCAAATTCTTTTGCCGAAGGCGGCGTGAAGCTTGAGCGATGAAATCGAGTTGGAAATCGAAGCCAAAAGTCGATGAGGAAATGAAAACCCAGCCGTCCGCCCGTCTCGACGCGCCCGCTCACATCAGCGCGGACGACCGCTACGATCGAATTCTGCAAATCCACCTTCCCCAGCCATTTGGATTTGCGCGGCCTGAAATTGGTGGTCGATACCGCGCATGGCGCAGGCTATGACGTTGCGCCCAAAGTGTTCCACGAACTCGGCGCGCAAGTCGTCAGCATCGGCGACGCGACCGAACGGCTACAACATCAACGAAAAAAATGCGGCGCGACCCATCCTAAAGCCTTGCAGGCCGCCGTATTGCAAAACACGAAGCCGACTACGGTATCGCGTTGGACGGCGACGGCGACCGCCTGATGATGGTCGACCACGACGGCAAAGTGTACGACGGCGACAGCCTGATTTACGTCATCGCCAAAGCCCGTGCCGCGAAGGCATCAAAATCGGCGGCGTGGTCGGCACGGTCATGACCAATATGGCAGTGAAAATCGCCCTGAAAGAGCAGGGGCGTCGATTTCTGCCGCGCCAAAGTCGGCGACCGCTGTGTGTTGGAACAACTGAACCAACGCGGCTGGCTCATCGGCGGCGAGGGCCAGCGACATATTTTTCGTGCGTGGACAAACACAACACCGGCGACGGCATCATCTCCGCGTTGCTAAGTTTTGGCGGCGCTGCAAATCCTGAACCAAGACTTGCCACCGTTTGCGCAGACTGGCAGCCGTATCCGCAAACCATGATCAACGTGCGCATCCAAAAAGGTCGAAATGGCAGGGAAGCCTCAAGACGTGTTGGCTGAAGTGGAAAAAGAACTCGCAAAGGCCAGCGCGCGTCGTCTTTCGCGCGCATCGGGTACCGAGCCGGTCGTACGCGTTATGGTCGAAGCGCGTCAGGCGGACTGGGCGAGAAAAAGGTGCGGAACGCATCGCAGCAGCTATTACCGGCAAAGCAGTAATGCTGTCGGACAATAAATCGGGTTTTTAACAAACCTTGAAATTACCGTCATTTCCGTGCAAATGGGAACGGCGGTACAGTGGATTGATTTTGAACCAGGGGCAAGGCGGGAGTGCCATGCCGGTTTAAGGATTAATCCACTGTGTTTTTAGAGATTCAAGGTCGTCTGAGCACATTAATCCATAATGTTCACGCCTATTTTCATAACCTGCCTTGTTATTTCTTTTCAGACGACCCTATCTTTGGTAAAATACAACATTCAGTTCAAATGAATTTCCCCTCCACATTACAACCGACGGATACGCCATGTTTGCCTTTTTAGAAGCCCTCCCATTACGGCTATGCGGCTGTGTTTTCGTTTTAGTCATTTGCGGCTTTGGCGTGCCGATTCCCGAAGATTTGACGCTGGTGACAGGCGGCGTGATTTCCGGCAGGGGTACGCAATTCGCATTGGATGGTTGTCGTCGGTATGCTCGGCGTGTTGGCGGGCGACGGATTTGTATGTTTGTCGCCGGACGCGTGTGGGGCGAAAAGATTCTCAAGTTCAAACCCATTGCCCGCGTGATGACGCCAAAGCGTTACGCGCAGGTGCAGGAGAAATTCGACAAATACGGCAACTGGGTATTGTTCGTCGCCCCTTCCTGCCCGGTTTGCGTACCGCCGTGTTTCGTAACCGCAGGCATCAGCCGCAAAAGTTTCCTATACCCGTTTCATCCTGATGGACGGGCTTGCCGCCGTTGATTTCCGTACCGGTGTGGATTTGTTTGGGCGAATACGGCGCGAAACAACATTGAGTTGGCTGATGGCAAAAATGCACAGCCTGCAATCCGGCATCTTTACTGTTTTGGGTATATTGGCAGTGGTGTTGGCTTGGTTTTGGTGGAAAAACGCCAGCGCCTCCAGTTCTACGTACCAAATTGAGCGAAAAGCGGGCGCAGCGCAAAGCCGCCAAAGGCAGCCAAAAGCCGCGCAAAGCGAACAATAAAATCAGAGTCCCCTGACAAGGTTGACAATATTCAATAGTTTCCGTGTCTTTTTATCCCCAAAGCGGTATCTTCTGCGTTGGCAATCCTCACAAATTGTCCAAGCTTGTTGCGGCTTCCGCCTTGAATCTCCCGCTTCGTGAATAAAAATCCACTGGGAAAATTATATATCGACAGACCCAGGGTGCTTTTTCATTTCAAGGTCGTCTGAAAACCGTCTGCGCCGCCAAATTGCCAGCCTGTCCGAAATATAGTTAAATAAGCCGCATCATTGATTTTCGAACGACCCGATGATGTCCATGAAAACAAAAAAATCTTCGTCCTCTCACAGGCGGCACCATAAGCGCATGACCCAAAAGCAGCGAGGCCTGCGCCCCGATACCGCGCTTGTCAGCCAAGCCCTTTCCCCTTTTCAGACGACCGCGACTTCGAGTGGCGTCTGCAATCCCTGATTGATTCCTCCTCAGTCACCCTGCAACACTGGCGCGACTCGGCTGGACATCATCGCCGCCAAACTGCCTTCCTGCGACGGCATCCTGATACTGCACGGCACGGACGGCATGGCGTACACCGCCAACCTCCTCGCGCTCGCCCACCAAGGTTTGGGCAAACCCGTATCGTCCTGACCGGCTCCCAGTGGCCGCCCACGCCGCCGAAAACAGCGATGCCCGCGCAACCTCTCCACCGCCGTCGCCGCCTTCAGCCTCAAGCTCAAACAAACCGTTATCGCCTTTGACGGCAAACTTTTTATCCCGCCGTCGGCAGCAGCAAAGTCAGCACCAAAACCGCCGCGAAGCTTCGACAATCCGCATTTCGGCGCCATCGCCGAATGGGACCAAAACTTAAAGGTTGAACCATATTCGCATTCCGTCCCAGATACGGCGGATGTTTCAGACGACCTCAAAATCCGCTATCCCGACCCGCAGGCAAAAATCGCCGTCCGCACGCTTATCCCGGCTTTGCCGTCAAGAACTGCGGACGGACTCGCACAACTTCCGCCCACGCTCTTATCCTGCAAAGCTACGGACACGGCAACACCCCTGCAGACGAAAGCTTCATCCGCGCCGTCGAGACTTTACGCAGCAAGGAAAACTGCTGCTCAACATCAGCCAAGTCCGACAAGGCAGAACCGCCGCCGTTTGCGCGCAAGGCAACGCGTTCCTGAATTCGGGCATTATTAACGGCGGCAAATGCAACCTCGAAACCGCCACCGCGCTCATGACCCTCGCCGTATCGCAAGGCTGGGGGTGGAAGATGTTCACAAAAGAATTGGTAAGACTAAAAATTAGTGTGAATCGATGAACCTCACCGACACCCATTGCCACCTTGCCGATCCCGCCCTGCGCGAAAAACCTGACGCACATCCTGACCGCCGCGCGGAGAGGGCAGGAGTGAGCGGTTTATCGTTCCGCGACCCGGCTGCAGGGATTGGCAGGACGTGGCGGATTTGGTGCAAAGGTCGTCTGAAAACCCGCTTTGGGACAACATCCGCATATCGCGCTCGGCATCCATCGCTTGGTTTTTCAGACGACGTTTCCGAACCGGATTTCCAGCATTTGGAACAAGCATTGCAAGCGCGTCCGACGGCATGGGTCGGCGAAATCGGCTCGGATTTTTGACGACCCAAACGCCGCCGCAGCGCGAGCGGCAAGATCAGAATCTTCAGCCGCCAGCTGCCATCGCTACAAACCCTGTATCGCCGCGTGATTATCCACCAATCTCAAAGCCACCGCCGACATCGCCGCCGCCGTCAAGCAGACGAGGCTTTGCAAAGGCGACTCGTTCACGCCTTCTCCGGCAGCGCGGAAGAAGCGCGCGTGTTGACGAAATTGGGTTTCAAAATCGGCATCGGTTCGCTGTTGCTCAGCGAATGCACTGAAAAATACGCGAAACCCTCAAAACCTTGAATGACACCGATTTCGTCTTGGAAACCGACAGCCCATTTATGCTGAAAAACGAAATCAACACGCCCGCCAACATCCGCCAGATCGCCGCCATCGCCGCTGAAATTCGCAGCGTTGCCGTTGAAGAGATAGCCGAAGCGACCGAGGCGGAATGTGGAAATGTTGCTGGCGGCGAAAAGGTCGTCTGAAAAACATTCCGTCTTATCGGAACTATAGTGGATTAAATTTAAATCAGGACAAGGCGACGAAGCCGCAGACAGTACAGATAGTACGGCAAGGCGAGGCAACGCCGTACTGGTTTCCATTTAATCCACTATGCTTTTCGAACGACCTTTTGGTCGTATGGGAAAGCCATAGTGGTTTTGCGTACCGCTGTGGCTTTTTAAAGTTAATCCACTATATTTTTCAACAAAACAGCCGCAGCTTGGCTAATCCAGCCATCTGAACGCGCGGCGCAGTTCGTCCGTGCCGCTGGTTTCGTAGCAGCGGCCGTGCGCCAGTATGATTTTTCGGGCTGCCAGTCCAGCATCTGCTTCGAGGCAGGCGCGGGCGGCAGTTTTGTCTTTGAAGGTGGCGCGCCAGTCGGCGGGGCCTTGCCGTCGGGGTCGGAGATACCCGTCAGTTTCATCACGCCCGCCCAGAAGCGGCTGGGGAAATTTGGCGGTTTCGAAGTTTTCAATCAAATCGGCCAGTAATAGGGTTCGGCTCGCGCGGTGGAAAAACACGGTTTCCTCCATCGCTGCGCTGCCCGTAAACAGCATTTGCACCAAATCGTCCGCCCATTGCGGCGGCGCGGCAGCTACTGAGGGTCGGCATCGAAACAAACGGCAATATGCTGCGATGCCGCCCGTTCGCGCACGCCGGAACTTTGCCCACGCAAAGCGCCTGCGGATAATGCCGTTTCCACGCGGCGATGTGGGCGTAGTGGATTTTGTTGGGCGAAACCAGATGGCGGACTTCGCCGACGCGTCGATTTGCCGCAGCAGTTCGGGCACGGGTTCGACCGGCGAATGGCACCACAGCCCGCCGTCGTTCAGGCGCACGACGGTCGTGCGGGTACTGAACGGTGCTGACGCCCAGCGGAAGAATTCATGTATGACTTTTTCCGTCGGCAATCAGATGCCGTCTGAAAAAAAGGGTTTCAGGGGTATGGAGCGGGTGGTGAGATGGATTTTTGTCGGTCATGATGGCCTTACGGTTATAGTGGATAGCTTTTAAGCCAGTACGGCGTTGCCTCGCCTTGCCGTACTATCTGTACTGTCTGCGGCTTCGTCGCCTTGTCCTGATTTAAATTTAATCCACTATATTCTCGGCTGATTATTCGACCGCCCTCTTGCCGCAGACGTTCCCACTCCGGACGGAACACGTTTTCCAGACGACCTTTTACTTTCCAAATATTCCGTCAGCCCGCGCTCGCGCAACACGCAGCTCGGGCATTCGTGGCAGCCGCCGACAATGCCGTTGTAGCAGGTATGGGTCTGCTCGCGGATGTAGTCCAGCGCGCCCAGTTCGTCCGCCAGCGCCCAAGTTTGCGCTTTGGTCAGGTACATCAGCGGGGTGTGGTTTGGAAGGCGTAGTCCATCGCCAGATTGAGGGTGACGTTCATGGATTTGACGAACACGTCGCGGCAGTCGGGATAGCCGGAGAAGTCGGTTTCGCACACGCCCGCGATGATGTGCCTGATGCCTTGTCGCTGGCGTAGATGGCGGCATAGAGCAAAAACAAGGCGTTGCGTCCGTCCACGAGGCTGGGCGAGGCCGTCTGAAAACGGTTTCGATGGCGGCGGTGTCATCCATCAGGGCATTGTGCGTAATCTGCTGCATCAGGCTCAAGTCGAGTACGGTTTGTTTGACACCAAATCCTGCGCGATCCAGCGGGCGCGTTCCAGACTCGACGGCGTGGCGTTGCCCGTATTGGAAAGTGATGAAGCGGGACGTTTTCGCGCCCGTAGGTTTTGAATCGCCTGAATCAGGCAGGTGGTGGAATCTTGGCCGCCGGAGAAGATGAC
>BNJV01001864.1_pt1 | contig 59599 bp, 95 predicted proteins | sample 8540591 | NCBI WGS metagenome assembly BNJV01 (sample SAMD00202457, study PRJDB9452) | human saliva metagenome | host: Homo sapiens | reverse complement strand
CATAAGTATCTGCCTCAGCCGCTACTAATGGCAATCTCACTATATCATTATCCATTTTTCCAAGTATTTTCATAGCTGCTTTCACAGTTACAGGATTTCCTTCCACAAACATATTTCTGCTCACATCATATAATTTCGTGTGTAATTCAAATGCCTTGTCAAAGTTCTTGTTTAAGAATGAACTGATTAAGTCACTCATTTCTTGTGGCATTATGTTAGCAACTACTGAAACGACTCCTTTTGCTCCGATTGACAGCATTGGCAGGATTAAATGATCTTCTCCCGACAGGATTTCAATTTTATCTCCGCACAAGTCCTGAATTCTTATCATTTGTTCAAGGCTTCCTGTTGCTTCCTTTACAGCTACAATTTCAGGCAGTTCAGCCAGTTTTGCAATTGTTTCCGCTTCAATGTTTGTTCCTGTTCTTCCCGGAACGTTGTAAAGCATTATAGGGAATTTCGCTTCTTGTGCAATTGTTTTATAATGTTCGTAAAGCCCTCTTTGGCTAGGGTTTGTTGTAATATGGGCAAGTGCTTAGTGCTGCATCTGCTCCTAGTTCTTTTGCGTATTTTGTGAGTTCTATTGCTCTTGTTGTGCTATTTGATCCTGCTCCAGCGACTACTTGTATTCGTCCCCTTACTTCCTCCACAACAATTTTTTTATCACTTTTTCATGTTCTGCAAATGTTAAAGTTGGAGCTTCTCCAGTCGTTCCACAAGGTACGATTCCAGATGTTCCATTTTCAATGTGATAATTTACCAATTCTCTCAATTTATCCTCATCCAATTCCATCCCATTGTTTTTAAATGGCGTAATTAACGCTACATATGAACCTTCAAATTTCATTTTATACCTTCTTTCCCTTACTTAATTTTTATTTTTATTTTATTTACTTCTAAATTTAACTAAAATATACCTAAAAATGATTATTTGGGCATTTTCAAATAGGTTTTAATTAACTATGAAAAATTATTATCTTTGATATTTATACAATCCTTCAACAATCTTTTTCACTAGGCCCTGTCATAAAAGGCATCATTTTCTCCACCTTCATACTCAATAACAAGCTGCCCACCTGGAACTTTTTACGTTCACTTTTGTATCAACAAATCCAAAAGTTTTTTTGCTAATACTGCTGAAAGCAGTTGCACCCGTTCCACAAGCCAATGTTCTTCCTGCCCCACGTTCCCAAGTAATTACTTCCATATGTTCCCTGTTATACACTTTGACAAAGTTTACATTGACTTTTTCGGAAACAAGTCAGTATAATTCTCAATTTTTTTACCAAATTCATTAATATCGTAATCATTAAAATCATTTACAAATATTACAGAATGATCTGTTCCCATAAAAAAATATACGAAATTTCAATTTCTTTTTCCGTCAATATTGATTTTTTTCTCTTAAAAAAACTGTTCTTTTTCAGTATTTATCAATTCTTTTTACATTAAAAAAACAGGTTTTCCCATATTTACTCTAGCCGAAAAAAATCATCTTTTTCCTCATCATAATTCACTTTTATAGTCAAATCCCCGGGAACTGTTTTTACAACAAATTCATTACCTTCAACCAAATGATTATTTACAAGATAGTTAGAAAAAAACATCTTATCCCATTTCCACACATTGGTGCCTGACTTCCATCTGCATTAAAGAAAAAAACATAAATGGCATGCTTGCCACATATTTCAAAATAATTAGCCCATCCGCACCTATTCCGAAATGTCTATCACAAACCTGACTTGCAAATTCCCCATATTCAGGTATCCCCTTTTTCGATCAAGTCCTTTTTCCGCAACAATAATAAAAATCATTCCCTGCACCCTGATACTTCTCAAATTTTAACATTTCAAAAAAACCTCCTTTATTTTTAATTAACAATTTTTATTTTAAAAATTAAATACATTTCTTTTTATAAATCAAACGCTTTAGCAAACATTTCTGCAATTCTTTTTCCCCATAACTTCGTCTACAACTAATGAAATGCTGATTTCAGATGTAGAAATCTGATGAAAAACTTATGTCATTTTCTGCTAAAGTTTTTGAACATTTTTGGCAGCTACTCCAATATTGCTTATTAATCCAATTCCTACAATTGAAACTTTTTGTAATATATGGGTTAATTATAAATGAAGTTTGTGGAAATTCTGATTCTATTTCCTTTCCAATTTTTTTCAAGTGCTGCTATATCTGTTTTTTTGGACAAGTGAAAGCAAAACTTCCGTGATGGCTAGTTACATCATTTTTGGCTTATCATATCAATGTTTATTCCGTTTTGCTTCAGCTTTTTCAAAAAAATTTCATAAATATTTTTGTGCATTTGTTGTAATTTCTTCTACATTTACCATTACCATATTTTCATTGATTGATACTCCTGTTATGACTTTTTCTTCCATTTCTTTATTCTCCTTTACTTTTTCTACTGATGTTATTATTGTTCCATTTTTCTCCAAGCGATTTTTCCAACATAAATTTCTACACCATATTTACTTCCCAGCTCAACAGCTCTTGGCTCCATTACCCCAGCTCCTAGAAAAAGCCAGCTCCATCATTTCATCGTAAGAAATTACAGGTAATTTTTTTGCCTTTTTTTATAAACTCTAGGATCGATTGTATAAATTCCGTCAACATCTGTATAAATTTCACATCTTCCACCAAGTGCCGCCGCCAGTGCAACTGCAGATGTATCCGAACCTCCACGTCCCTAACGTTGTTACATCTCCTGCTTCATTGATTCCCTGAAATCCAGCTACAACCACAATTTTCCCTTCAGATAAATGTTCTTTTATCTCTTTTCCATTTATACCGTCAATTTTATTTTTCATATAATGTCCGCTAGTTTTAATCCCAGCTTGAGCCCCTGTAAGCGAAATAGCTTCGTATCCTAACGTTTGTAAGGCAATACTCAAAAGAGCAATCGTTTGCTGTTCTCCAGTCGACATAAGCCTGTCCATTTCCCGAGAATCAGGTTTATCTGTAATCTCTCTTGCTAATTTAATCAAAGCATCTGTGGTTTTTCCCATTGCAGAAACCACAACAACTACATCATTTCCAGCATCTTTCACGCTTCCCAGATATTTTGCAATATTCATTATTTTCTCAGTTGTAGCAACCGAAGTTCCGCCATATTTATGCACGATAATCACAATAAATTCACCTCTTCCTTTCTTATTCTTTCTTTATAATTCAAAAATTTCATCATTTCTAATCAAATCATCCAATGTTTCCCTTTTTACCGCAACTTTCGCTTTTCCATCCTTTACAAATACAACTGCTGGACGCATCATTCTGTTATAGTTGCTTGACATTGTGTAGCAATATGCCCCTGTTGTCGTTACTGCGACAATATCTCCTATTTCTGTTGATTTTGGCAATTTACCCTTTTCAATGATAATATCTCCAGATTCACACAGCTTTCCTGCCAAAGTTACATCTTTTACATCAGTATCATTTATCTTATTTACAACTCCTGCCTCATATTCTGCCTGATATAATGCCGTTCTTATATTATCCGACATTCCTCCATCTATAAACACATATGTTTTTCCGCCGACTGTTTCTTTAATGCCTCCAACTTCATACAAAGTAGTCCCCGCATTTCCAACAATACTTCTTCCTGGCTCAATACAAAGTTCCTTAAATCCAATCTGATATTTAATTTCCATTGCTTCCGTATACGTTATTATTTCACTCAGAACTTCCTCTATCGGTTTCGGATCATCCCCTTCTTTATAGTAAACTCCAAATCCTCCACCCATATTTACTGTGTGAACTACTATTCCCAATTCCTTTTTTAATTTATCCAAATATTTAAAAATTTCATCCAAAGCAAATATAAAGAACGCTGATTGGAAAATTTGTGAACCGATATGTGTATGGAAACCTTTAAATTCAATCCATTCACTGTCGTTTAACCTTTTGATTATGTCAAATAAATTATCTTGAAACAATGAAATTCCAAATTTTGAAGTAAGCCCCGAAGTCTTGATATAATGGTGCGTATGTGCTTCAATTCCTGGATCAATTCTCACAAGTACAGCCTGCTTTTTCCCCTTCTCACGGCAAATTCTCTCAATTTTATCAATTTCGTTCTCATTGTCCACAACAATCGTATCAATCCCAAATTCAACAGCCATTTCAATTTCTTCCACCAATTTATTGTTTCCGTGCAAATGCACTTTATTCATCGGAAATCCCGCTTTATAAGCAGTATAAAGCTCTCCGCCCGAAACGACATCCAAATCCAGCCCTTTTGATTCGACCAGTTTAATCATCCCCGTTGACAAAAACGCTTTTCCAGCATAAGCAATTCTTGTATTAAATCTCGTTGACTTAAATGCCTCTTTCATTTTGTCAATGGTCGTTTCAATAAGCTCCTGATCCATTACATAAAGCGGTGTTTTAAACTCTTTTACCAGTTCAGTTGTATCCACTCCTCCTATTGATAAATTTCCTTTTTCATTAACTTTCGATGTTCCAAATAATTTCATATTTTTTTACAGAAATTTTTATTTTTCATTAATTTGACTTTAAATATTAAAATTTATTGTTTATATTTCTTAATTTTTTTACTCAAAAAAATTTAGAATAATTATTAAAAAAATCTATATTTACAATACAAAAATAACTTTAAAAAAACATTTATAACAATAAAATTTAAAATAAAAAAATTCCCTTCTCCTTTCAGTAGTTTTGATAGCCATTTGTAAAAGTCTAAACATCCCAATAAACACAATATTTTTTTATGACTGATTTTTATTGTTTTTCTCGACTCTCTAACAAGGGGTCTTGACCCCTTGCGGTTATAAATACTGTTGTTATTCAATATTTATCATTTTTACTTTTTACAATCGCCTAGTAGTTTTGATTCTGGATAATAAAAAAATGCTGATAACAAACATCAGCATATAAAACATATATCTAAAAAAATTTTTATTATTTTTTTACTTTAAACTAAAAAAACTTAAAAAAATTTATATGAATTATATCTGACAGCTCCCCATTATCCATTGATAATGACAGTCCTATGGATATTTTCCATAGCCCCAGCAATAAAGATAGTCAATCCCTATGCTTCGGCAATTATTCCTTTCAACTTATTTCACAGAATTGACTTTTCTCCGTAAATTTACTTTTTAATAATTGCACCTCTATCATATATATTCATTATTATAACTAATTTTTTTCACATTTGTAAAAGCACTTTTTGATAAAAAAACATCCATAAAAATAACAATTTTTTTAACTTATAACATATTTCCTAAAAAAATTTAGAGTTAAAAATAATAATTTAAAAGTAGAATAGCACTCCTTACTATAAATTTACCTTGCAATGTGATAAGTTCCAATAATTATGGTAAAAAATTATCAAATAAATTAGTTTTAAAATCCTAGAAAAAAATGTTATAATATAAAATACAACAATTTTTGAAAGGAGAAAAAAATAAGATGTTGTTTAAAGTTCAATCCAACGAAGAGCGACGTAAAATGATTTTTAAATGGAAAAGTTATAAATACTTTTGCTTTTTTTATCTGTTCCAACATTGCTGGTCGGAATTATTCAGGCACTTATCCCGCTTTCTGATAGCTTATTCCTGAATAGGCTGACAAGTGTAGGGAAGTTGCCAGTTCTGTTACATTTAGCCAGCCTGTACTGAATATTATGATTGCATTGTCGCAAGGGGCTGGGTGTGGCTACTCTTGTTATGTTGGGACGGCTTTTATGGAAAAGGGCGAATGCTGGCGTTAAAGAAACTATGCTGCAGATTTTTGTGTTCAGCTTTATCATTGGGCTTTTTCTTATTCAGTATGTGTGTTTTCAGCTTTTGTAATTTCTAAATATACAACTTCTGAAATTCGTGATAATGTTTATATTTATATTTCACTTTATTCGCTTATAATGCCTTTTTGTATTCTTAGCCGCTATTTATAATTCTTCTAAAAATGCGATTGGAAGACCTGAAATTACGTTTATTAGAATTTTTTTATTGTTAATTCTGAAAATAATTTTTTTAATTCAATTTTTTTATATGCTTTAAAAAAATGGGAATCACAGGTGCTGTAATGGCTTCACTTTTTTTCATATGTAATTGTTACGATTTGGATGTTTTTATGATTTATTTTTTTAAAAAAATGGGGATATAAAAACTTAATTTACGAAGTTATTCAGTAAAATTGCCGATTATTAAAAGACTTCTAAAAAAATTGGGCTTCCTTCAATGTTAAACTATGCTTTCCTGTATCTCAGATTCTTTCTCATAAACAAGGAAATGGAAAAATTTGGAGCAATTGCTCTTAATGCACAAGGAATCGCTTCCAATATCAATGCAATCTGCTTTATTCTCCCATCTTCAATCGGAACTACAGTTTCATCAATGATTAGCATAAATATGGGAGTTGGGAATATAAAAAAATCAAAGAAGTGTTCAATGTTGGATGGCTTACCGGAGTTACCATTTCAGTTTTAACAATTTGCCTAATTTTGCCAATTTCATCTACACTCGTGCTAACTTTTACAAAAGTTCCCAAAGTAATTGAAATTGCTGATAAAGCCCTACATATTTACACATATTCCGTAATCGGATTTAGCATTTTTTTATGATATCCCAAGGGTTTTTATTGCACTTGGAAGAACAAAAGTTCCTTTAGTTATGTCCATTTTAAGAATATGGCTATTACGGTATATTTTTATTCTAGTTACTCAAAAATATTTGGGACTTTACTCTATTTTCTGAAATCTATTTTTCAAATACATTGGCAGGAATAATATTTTTTTATTTTTAGTTAAAATTATTAACTGGAAAAAAAGGAGGAATTTCGGAGTTGGGCAAATAAAAGTTGTAGTCTAGCCATAGTTATTGCGTAGCAATCTTGCTACAATTTTAATTATCAGGATAAACCTTTATTGCAAGATATGGATTTGCAGCAATGAGCAATCCTGCGAAAAAAAAGAAAAAAACTAGGGTCAGATGAACAGCATATGTTTCCCAAAGCTAAGACATGGCGTCCAGGCAAGGATTTACGCCTGATCTTTAGGATTGCCTGCAGCGGTGCACCTTGGAGAGACTTTCCTGAACGTTTCGGTTCATGGAAGACGGTCTATTCCCGTTTCTGCAAATGGCGTGACGAGGGGACTCAGACACGCCCTAAGTAAAAACTAAAATTTTCGTAATTTTTCAATCGGAAACTTCCATTCAGGTGTTACAAGTACATCTTTTCTTTTCAATGAATACCAAACTCCACCATTTTCTGGGTTTACCAAAATTTGAGTTTGCTGTGCAGGCATATATGACTGAGCAAGCATAAATATTTTTTCACCTTTTTCATTTTCAGCCATATCCACAACAATAACAGCGTGTCCTGGACTGCCACCCATAATAAATACATCTCCAATTTGCATATTTTCAATTTTTTGCGGTATCATTTCCTTTTCAAGCGACAATGTTCCAGCATATCCAAAAACAATATTCATAAAGTTTCTAAAATCCTTGTATGTATTAGATGGAGCAGATTTTTTATAATAACTTCCTTTTCCATTAGGATTTATCCGATAGCCTTGCATCCATTTGGAATACTGTGCATTAAATCCTGTCACAAATTTAAAGTTGATTTTATCGTATTCTTTTTCCCTGTAAAAATATTCCGCACGTAAAAGCATTATCGCATCAGCACATTGATGTAAATCCCTATCCCCTATTTCCACATCAAATACACTGTCATAAATCCCTTCACTTCGTTTGTAATTTCCATTGAAATACTGTACTTTTTCTCCATAAGGCTTTAATTTCTGATTTCTTAAAAATTCAGCAAAACTGCCTTTTTCTACTACCATTCTTTTTATACCCTTGTGGAACGCCGTATCTCGTTTCTATCGTCATTCCTCCTGAATTTATCAATTTTTCAGATTTAATATTTCTTTCTGAATTTATTTCTTTTAGACTTATCTTTCACTTCATTACTACATGCAAATTGAAAAAAATTATTAATAAACTCACTCCAGCAAGTAATTTCCATGATTTTTTTCTCTTTTAAAAACATTCTCAACAACTCCTTCTAAAAATACTCAAAAAAATAATTATTTATTATTGGGATTATTTCTGTACTCTTTCAGTAATTCATCATTTTCCATGCTAAATGGTCTAGCGACAGGCTGTCTCCATGCAGTATCATATTTATTCATAAGGTAATCATTCAATTCTGCCCTGTTGTTAAATTTCAATACTTGATAAGGTTGCTGGAATGCCAGCTTTTCAATAAACAAAAGTTTTTCCATTCTTTTTCTGAAACAAGAACACCAATTTGTTTTTTTGCTTCATCATAAATTAGATTTATATTTTTGCGAATTTACAAAGCCTGATTTTATTAACTCTTTATTTTCTGTTTTTTTATTGTAATAATTTACACTTTGAAAAAAATATTTATATTTTGAGAACTAATCTCAGAATTTGCTAATATTTTCTGTACTTCATTTTGTATTTTTTTCATCTGCTAAATTTGAATATGCTATACTTTTTAAATAGTCATTTCCTGTCATTCTATTATTTTCAGCTATGTTCTTGTTCAAATCTGATTTATTCAAATGCATATTACTTTTAGTTTGAGCAACTGATTCAAGCCTATAAATAATAATAATTTTTCTTATTTTTTTCTCATTCTTAGCCAAAAGCTCCCATCTTAATTTTATTTGCCATTTACATTATTCTCATAACTATTTTAATAGATTTTTTATTATCTTGAAATATTTCTACAATTGTATTATACACTCTTAATCTTATTAAATTTTTAGTCTTTTTCCTTAAAAAAATCCTATAATTTTTATCTCATCAGCCTCATCTTGTTTTTTTAATTTACCTTTTTTTCAAACAAAAAAATCTCTAAAAAAAGCAGGAATTTTTCCAACTTAAATAGAGATTTTTTTTGATTTAATTAAAATTACTTTTCATTAAAACTATTTTTTTGAACATTCAATACAACTGTTTTCTCCTGCAGTTGCAGCTCCTGATTCAACTGGATTTAATGAAGCATAATCTTCATAATTTGAAATAATTACTGGCGTGATAATTGATTTTGCATTTGCTTTTTAAGAAATCATAATCATATTTGATTAATGGATCTCCTGCTTTTACTACTGCTCCTTCTTCAGCGATTCTTTCAAATCCTTTTCCTTCCAATTGAACTGTATCCATTCCAAAGTGAACGAAAATTTCAATTCCAGCAGGTGTTACAATACTAAAAAGCGTGATTAGTATCAAATATTTTTTTCTACTCTTCCAGAAGCCGGTGCTAACATTACACCTGATGCTGTTGGTTGAATAGCGATTCCGTCTCCTACCATTTTTTTGAGCAAAAAAACTTCATCAGGTACTTCTGATAAAGGCAAGATGTTTCCTGAAATAGGTGCTACTACTTTCCCTTCAAATTCTTGTTTAGTTTCATCACCTTTATTACCTTTTTTTGAATAAATCAAATAATCCCATTTTAATTCCTCCAATTTATTTATTTTTTTATTTCAAATATCTCATTTTTTTATGTTACCACATATAATCAAATTAGTCAAATTTTAATTTAAAAGATAAATAATTTTTTTTCATTATAATTTGATACAATAAAAAAACATTAAATATACTAAAAAAACTATTTTTAAAAATCAGACTTAAAAACTTATAATTGTTTTTACGCAAATCTTAAATTTGGTTAATTTTTTTGTTAATTTAATTTTTAAAAAAATTTACTAAATTTCTGCTGGATTACATGTTTCCCTTTAAAATTTTCAAATTCCCTTTGCATGCTTATCTCCAAGTGCCGCAGCTTTTTAAAAAACCATTCTTCAGCTTCTTTGAATTTTTCCTTCACCTGCTAATATCATTCCTAGATGATTCATTGCATTCGCATCATTTTTCCAGGCTAAATGTAAATAAATATCCTTTTTCCTTTTTAGTCTGATTAGTTTTGTTGTAAAAATATTAATAAATTATTTCTTGCACCTTCACAATTTTTTTCAACTGCTTTTTAGATAATATTCTTCCGCTTTTTCATTTTTTTCCATTTTGTTCATATAAGACTGCAAGATTGTTTAAGGCATTCAAATCTCCATTTTTAATTGCCATTATATAATATTTCTCCGCTTTTTTTAGAATTATTTTGGGTAGCATACAAATATCCAAGATTATTGGCATATTCATAATCTCCTGCCTCAATTGCCTTTAAAAAACCATTTTTCTGCTTCTTTATTTTGGTAACTGTTCTGAAAAAAATAAGTGCTATTTCATTCATTGCCTTTGTATCACCAGCTTGTATTCTTTTCATATACTCATCCAGTAACTTATCCATTCTATTTTTGTTTCAATATTTTCACCTGCCTTAACCTAAAGTTTTTTTATAACTTAAACAATTTATCAAAGGCATTTTTGATAATTCAATAAATTTTTAAAAGTTCTGTTTGTGTAAAAGTCGCTTCTTCCCCTGTTCCTTGAAGCTCGATAAATTCACCTTTATCATTCATTACGATATTCATATCCACATCTGCTCTTGAATCTTCTTCGTATTCTAAATCAAGAAGCAATTCATTTCGCACCTTTCCAACGCTTATTGCCGCAACTTTAGCTTTAATTGGCATTTCTTTTAGTTTTCTCTCATCAATTAATTTTTTTCTATTGCTAGTTCCAAAAGCTAGATATGCTCCTGTTATTGAGGCAGTTCTTGTCCCGCCGTCAGCCTGAATCACGTCACAATCAATCATTATCGTTCTTTCTCCCAATTTTTCCAAATCTATTGTCGCTCTTAAAGCTCTGCCAATTAGCCTTTGAATTTCCATTGTTCTTCCAGAAAGTTTTCCTTTTGTTGATTCTCTTTGAACACGTGTGTTTGTAGCTCTTGGCAACATACTGTATTCTGCTGTTATCCATCCAGATCCGGTTCCCCTCAGCCATCTCGGTATTTTTCTTCAACAGTTGCATTACAGATAACCTTTTGTATTTCCAAATTCAATTAGGACTGAACCTTCAGGATGAATAATATAATTTTTAGTTACTTTTACTTCTCTCATTTCATCATTTTTTTCTATTATTATTTCTCACATTTTCTCCTAAATATTCGCTTATTTTCCTTTATAAAGTGGAAATCTTCCTGTTAATTCTGTAACTTGCTCTTTTACTTTGGAAATTTTTTCGCTATTATCTATGTTTCCTAACACAGTCAATATAAATTGTGCCACTTGTTTAGTTTCTTCTTCTTTAAACCCGCGAGCTGTAATTGCAGGTGTTCCAAGTCTTATTCCACTTGTGACAAATGGTTTTTCAGGATCATTTGGAATGGCATTTTTGTTACAAGTAATTCCAGCTTCTTCAAGTTTTGCTTCAGCCAATTTTCCTGTAACTCCCATTGGACGTAAATCTACTAGCATTAGATGATTGTCAGTACCACCACTTACGATTCTAAGTCCACCTTTTACAAGTTCTTCAGCCATAACTTTTGCATTTTTAGCTACTTGTTCCTGATATTTTTTAAATTCTGGACTAAGAGCTTCTTTAAAAGCAACAGCTTTTGCAGCAATTATATGAACTAATGGTCCGCCTTGTATTCCTGGAAATATTGTTTTTATTCACTTTTTTTAGATATTTCTTCATTATTTGTCAAAATTATTCCACCACGAGGCCCTCTTAATGTCTTATGAGTTGTAGAAGTTACAACATCTGCATATTCTATTGGATTTGGATGAAGTCCAGCTGCCACAAGTCCTGCAATATGAGCCATATCAACCATCAAATATGCTCCTATTTCATCAGCAATTTCCCTAAATTTTTTAAAGTCAATAATTCTCGAATATGCACTTGCTCCTGCAACTATCATTTTAGGCTTTTCTCTTAAAAGCAATTTCTCTAACTGCTTCATAGTCAATTAATTCAGTTTCAGGATTTAATCCGTATTCTAGACCGATATAATTTTTTCCTGAAAAATTTATTTTATAACCATGTGTCAAATGTCCACCTGCACTAAGGCTCATTCCCAAAATTTTATCTCCAGCTTCAAGAAGTCCCACATAGACTCCCATATTAGCTTGTGAACCTGAATGCGGCTGAACATTTGCATATTTTTGCTCCAAATATTTTTCTTTAATCTCTCAATTGCCAAACTTTCCACAACATCAGCATTTACACAACCACCATAATATCTTTTCCCTGGATAGCCTTCAACATATTTATTTGTAAACACTGACCCTGCTGCTTCCATTACCGCCTTTGAAACAAAATTTTCTGATGCAATAAGCTCGATTCCTTCTTCTTGCCTCTTTTCTTCTTCCACAATCGCATTGTACACTTCCAGATCTACATCTTTTACATAACTCATTTTTAGTTCCTCCTGCTCTTATTTTTTTATTATTTATTTTAATTAATTTCATACTTAAAAATTTTTTTATTTTATAATTCTTATTTTTCTATAATTATAATAAAGTGCTTTTTATCAAATCATACTCAAAAGGCGAATTTAAATCCCCATATCTCATACTCATCATAGAACGGGCATTTAACCCTGTAACAATCGGTCTTGTACTTCCATAAATATTTTTATCAAAAACTCCTGTATCAAAAAACAGCTTGTCTTCAACTAGACCTCGCACTGCTCCTTCTCCTAAGGTATCTACTGCTGTTCCAAATGCATCTCTTAAATTACTTGGACCAAATACAGGTAAAATTAAATATGAACCTCCTCTTACACCATAATGCCCTAGTGTATCTCCCATTGTTTCAGGATCTTTTTTCATTCCAAATTTTGTAGCGACATCTGCTACTCCCAGAACTCCCACAGTTGAATTTACAAAAAATCTTCCAAGTGCATTTACTGCTTTTCCAGGTTTTAATTGTAATACTGAATTTACAAATGTAGGTATTTCATTAAAAATTATTATAGAAATTTGAAATTCCTTTTTCTAATTGGTTTTGGGACAACTGCTGAATAGACACGTGAAGCTGGATAAAAGTACCTTTCTATCAAGTTGTGTATTAAAAAGCATACATTCTTCTATTAAGAGGTTCCAATGAATCTTTTTATTCCTGTCAGCTCAAAAAAACTTGGCTGGAAACAATGTAATCTTCATCTAATTCTTCCAAATTTGCTGCTAAAATCCCATAATTATCCTGTTCAAAAAGCAACATATTTATTCTCATCTTTTTTTATTTTTATTAGTTTTTTTAAGTTTGTATATGAAACCACGTCAATATTTTTTTATCTGGTGCTTTTTCATTTCTTCTCTTCTGTAAATTCTATAAAAAAATATCATCATTTGCTTCTTTTTTTCATTTTCTTCAATAAATACCGCTGTATTTTTCATTTTTTTCAAGTTTTTAGCTTTAGCTTGACCAACTGTTGCAATAATAAGCATAGTTCCAAATATTAATAATTTATTTTTTTCTTGTCATATTTTTAGTTTTTCCTCCAATTTATCTACCATTAATTTTGACACATCCTTATGCCATAACACTCCTGTATGCCCACCAAATGGTATTAAAACTCTATTTGAAAATGTTTTCTTTATATAATCCAAATCTTCATCTTCAAGTAAAAATATCATCCGTTGAAGTTATAAATACAATATTTTTTTATTATTTTTTTATCTATAAAACTCTGAACGTGTCTTAAATCAAACTCGTTTACAAAAGTCATCCAAACTTAAATCAGAATTTTTATTTTTTTTAAATACGGATATAAAATCTCTGTTGAGTATTCATCAAAAGAAACTGACAATCCTTCCTTAAATTCTTCTGTAACCGAATCAAATCGTTTATAAGACTTTTTTTATGAGAAAAGACGACCTACAGCATTTTCTCCACTAAATACTTCTCCAGCAAAAGTCATATTTGCTGAATAAAAATCTGAACATTAGCCCTATCAGCACTTCAAAATCCTTTTCTCCAAGTCCTAATTTTTCCTAACGATGTTTTAAGATCTGAAAATTCTATATCTTTTTATCTTTATTGATTTATCGTACATAAGTTTACTAAATATTGTATCTAAATATTTTTTTCCAAACTTCTCACATCATATATTCCATTTTTTTACTAAGAAATCATCTAATTTTTCTTGTAGAATTTAAAAATACTAACTGGTGAATTTAATAAAAAGTGATTTTTTTCTATCCCAATTTTTCTATTATTTCTATCATCCATTTCATGAATTAATACCGACTGGAATCCTCCTAGACTATAACCTCCAGTATATATTTTATCAATCTTCATTCCATTATTTTTCTCTTGTAAAAACAGCCTTTTTGTATTAAACTATATAGTTGTTCTGTTTCATCCTTTATATATCCAGCATATCTATTTTTTTACTTTGACTAACTATGTACGGCATTGTGGTAGGTGAGCTGAATGTAATTACATTATAACCCCTATCATAAAATACATTTGCTATATATAGTGATAATCCGCTGCTATAGAGTGATCCTGTTCCTGAAATCAAAATCATAAGCGGCGCCTTTTTATTTTGCGTCCAAACACCGTAATCATAATCGCTCCATTGTCTTAATATTTCAGGAATTTTTCTTAGTCGTTTTAAATTTTTCTAACTTTTGGACCTTTTGCATTTTTAAACTGATAATGTTGATTAGCTGGCGTTCCAAGAACTGTTGCCATTATTGCGCTGTCTTTGTATGGATAATCACTTGCTATCTGTGAAATATCCGTTTCAGAAAAGCCAATAATCGAAAACATCAGTATTACTGTTAAACCTAATATTTTTTTAACATTTCTTTACTCTATGTGAAAATTTTTCCACATTACTCCTTTCTTATTCAAAAAAATAAATTTTTTTATTATATTTTTATCAAAAATATCAAAAAAATTACCAGTAAAAAAAGAAAAAAATTATACATCCACCGATACAATCTTAGTTTCCCCAATTTCCTTATTCATCGTAACCCCATAAAAGCCTGTGAGAACCTTTCATCGTTTTCCTTGTTATGAGTAATCAGAATAAACTGTGATTTATCAATAAACTGATGCAGTAATTCCACAATGTATTTTTTTCATCTAATGCCGCCTCTATTTCATCAAAAGAATGTAAATGGACTCGGCTTAAACATAAAAATTGCCATTATAAATGAAACTGCCAGCATTGATTTTTTTCCCCCACCTGAAAGCAGCAGCAAAGTCTGTTCAGGCTTGTTTTTATATTTTACGCTAAGTTCCAGACCTGTCGTTAAAAGATTTTCTGGATCAGTCATCTTAATTGTTCCTTTTTGCACTATTTAGAATTGTTTCACACATATATGCAAAATTTTTTTATTTATTTCTTCGTAAGCCACCAAAAATTTACTTGTAACTTCCTGTTCAATTTCCCGTATAAATCCAAACAATGCTTCTCGGCTTTCCAGCAAATCCTTTTTGAGCCACAATGTTCTGATAATGCTCATTTTCATGCTCAAATTCTTCAATAGAAGCTAAATTAACTGCCCCTATGTCATTACGATTTTTTTCTCATTTAACAATAATTTTTCTTTTTCGTTGACACCAGTTCATTTTCATTAGCAATTTCAAAAATACTCTTCGTTATTCAAAAATTTCTTCATTTTTCCAGTTCATTAAATTCAGCTTCCTGATCCTTTAACTCGTTTTCATTCTGGACAATTTTTTTCCATTAATGCTTCATAATCCTTTTTGACTTTTTAAATATTTTTCAATTCAACATCTTTTACTTCGCTAATAAATTTTATCTCTTTTTCTTCGATTTCATAAATATTTTTCAGTTTTCTGAATTTCATTCTGAATATTTTTCAATAATTACTTCACTTTTTCCCAATTTCACTTTTTCTTATCCGATATTTTTCAAAAGCTCATTTCCCAGCAACTCTCTTTTTTTCTCAAATTCATTCAGTTCCAGCTTTTTCATTCAGCAGTTTCTTATAATCAGATTCAATTTCTGCAAAACGATTTTTTTATTATTATCCGTTCTAACTTTCAAAATTTCATAATCTCTATCAGCAATATTTAATTTCTGAATAAATTCGTCAATATTTTTCAAAAATTTTTTCAATTCTTCATTCAAACTTGTCATTTTTAGATTATTTTCTTTAATATTTTTTTCAATATTCTGAATTATTTCAAAAATTTTCCTGTATTCTTGCCTTTTTCTAAAATAAATTTCTCACTTTCCAAAAACTTCATAATTCAAAGTTTCAATTTCCCGCTGTTTCCTGTTAAATTTCATACTAAAATCATTATAATTTTCATTAAAGTTCTGATATTCATTTTTAAAAATTTTCAAATTTTTTTCTCAAATTCTATTCTTTCAGATTCAATTTTTTTCTCCTTCTGAAACAATTTCTAATAATTTTTCAAATTCTTTTTAAATTCTTTTTTTATTTTTTTCAATTTCACTTTTCAGATGTTTCAATTCCTTTTTGCGTTCCAAAATCTCATCTTTCGCTTTAAACGAATGCCCACCAGTCATTCTCCACGAGAGTGATAATATCCCCCTCAAGTGTAACAATCCTGTCATTAAACCCCTTTTTCAAAAGCTCTGTTCCAACTTCCAGATTCTCTACAATAACCGAATTTCCATACACAAACTGAATAACTTTTTCTATATTTTTTTATTTACAAATTTCTTATCAGCTTTCACAATATTTCTTGCAAAAATCGATAATTCCATTTTTCCTTTTTGTATTTAAAATTATATTTTTGACTTTCTTCCTCTGACATTTTATTTTTTTAAATTGTTTTTCTGTGAAATTTTTTTCAATTTTAGGTAAAAAAATCATTCATTTTTGAAACACGGATATTTTCAATTGGCAAAAAAATGAAGCTCTTCCCAGCTTTCTTTCCTTTAGAATCCCAATACATTTCTTCCCAATTTCACTATCTTTTTACAACAATATCCTGAAACATTCCGCCTGATAAAGTCTGCACCGCTTCCTCAAATCCCGCTGGAATATCAATCAAATTAATAAATGCACCAATTACTCCATCAATTTTTTTCATTCAGGATGTACTTTATGCTTCGGTTAAAAAGTTTCATTTTTCAAGTGCATTCACAATCGCCTTATGCTTGACTTCAGAACTTTGAAGACTATAACTGATTTCATTCTTTTTTTATTATTAATTCTGGAATATTCTTTTCGTAATTCATCAGTTTTTTTCCCTTAATTTCTGAATTTTTTTATCTCATTTTCAAGTTTTTCCTTTTTCTTTTTCAGATTTTTTTATTTTTCAATTGTCTGTTTTTCCTGATTTATCTTGTCAAATTCTATTTCTAAGGACTTTTTTTCGTTAATAAGCCTTTTTATTTTCAGATTTTGCTGATAAAAATTCTTTTTCCAAATCTTCATTTTCCCCAGAAATTTTTATTTTATCCACTTCAAAAATTAGAATTTTTTTGTGTGCATTCTTTTAGTTCAGATACTATTTTTCTCATTTTTTTCGTTTAAGCTCTCAACTTTATTTTTCCCACTCAGATTTTTTTCCTTTTCCTTTGAAAATAAATCTTTTTGTTATTAATTCAAAGCTCATTTTTAGAATTATTCAGAATTTCCTCTTTTTCCGCAATATCCTTATCCAAAATATTTTTTTCTTTTAGATTTTTCATTTTGCTTTCAGTTTCTAAATTAGAATTTTTGATTAACCAGCTTTGAATATTCATCTTTTAAATTTTCAATATTTTTTTCAAATTTTTTTCTATTTTCATTTTTGATTTTTCTAAATTTTTTTATGCAATTCTTCCTTAATTTCAATAATTTTTTTGAAGTTCATCTTTTTATGTAAAAGATTTTTCATTTTCTTTCAGTAATTCCTTAATTTCCTGATTTTTCCTCATATTCATATTTTAAGGAAGTTTTTCATTTACATTGTACTCAGAACCATAAATCGCTGCAAATCAATCTTTTTTTCGTATAATCTTTAAAAAGTCTTGCCTTTTCCTGCTCCTTTTTCAAATAATCAACCCGCAGTTTCAAGTCCTTTTTCTACATAATCAATTTTTTTCAATTTCATTTTTTTAAGTCCTGCAGTTTTTTTCAGAATCTTCCTTTTTCAATCTTAGCTCTTTTGACTCCAGCCGCCTCTTCAATAATCTCTTTCAGCTCCTTAGACGAAGAACTAATAATTCTCTCCACACGCCCTTGCCCAATTATTGAATAAGCCTGCTTTTCCAATTCCTGTATCCATAAAAAGATTATGAATATCCTTAAGCCTAGATTTCTTATTATTTATCAAATACTCATTTTTCCCCAGTCTTGAAAAATCCTTCGAGTAATCTTAACTTCCGAAAAAAATCCACATCCAAATATCTATCCTCATTATCAATAATAAGACTAACTTCCGCCATAGACTTTGGCTTTTTATTCTTTCCGCCAGAAAAAATAATATCCGCACTTTCTTTTGCCCGTATATTCTTATAGCTCTGCTCTCCCAAAACCCACAAAATCGCATCCAGAATATTACTTTTTCCACTCCCGTTAGGCCCGACAATCGAAGTAATCCCATTATCAAACTCCACAACAGTTCTATTTGCAAACGATTTAAACCCTGTCAGCTCAATGCTTTTTAAGTACATCTTTTTTTCTCCTAAAATTTGCTTTTTGATTTTTATCTCCTTTTTCCAAAAAAATCACAATCGTAACTGTCTTTAACAATATTTTCATATCAAAAATAATGTCATGATTTTTTATATAATACAAATCATACTGTAATTTTCTATAAGCATCCTCAATACTCGCCCCATATGGATACATCACCTGTGCCCACCCAGTAAGCCCCGGTTTTACAGTATGTCTTAAATTATAGTACATAATTTCCTTTTCCAGCTGCTTTATAAAAAATTCTCTTTCTGGACGCGGCCCTACAAAGCTCATTTCTCCACGTAGCACATTCCATAATTGCGGCAATTCGTCAATTCTTGTGAGACGCATAAATTTACCAAATTTTGTGACACGGTTATCATTTTTTGTAGCCCATTTTGGTCCATCCTTTTCCGCATCAGTCGTCATTGAACGAAATTTTACTATTTTAAACGGCTTATTTCCTTCCCCAATTCTTTCCTGAATAAAGAATATCGGCCCTTTTGACTCTAGTTTTATTATTATTGCGGCAATAATCATAATCGGAATTACACAGACTCCAATTAAAAGTGCAAAAATTATGTCAAGAATCCGTTTTGCCTTCAAGTTAAAAGCTGTTATAATAAATTTCAAAACCTGTATTTTCCAAGAACCATTTTGGGCTCAAGTTTGAAACTGGCAATTTATTTTCATACATTTCGTAAAATTCGAGATAATTATAATATTGCATTCCGCCAAGTTTATACTGCAAAAGTTTATCCACAAGTTTTGTATCATACAAAAAGATTATTTGTAAAATCCACAATTATGTCAACTTTTTTTATTTTCACATAGATTCAATAATTTTTTCTGTTAAAAATATCCATATTTTTCTTCTTCTTCTTTTAAAAAAAGTCCGATAATTTATATTGACGATCTTTCTTTATGCTTTCTAGCAAATCATCTGTATATCCATTTTCTCCAATAAAAAAACAATTCTTTTTCTTTTCAGCTAATCCAATCATTATAATATAACGATATATAATCTGAAACATTGTAATCAGCCCAAATAAAATTATTGCCTCATTTAAAAATAAACAAATGTAAAAAAATAACGTTATCACAACAAGTATAAAATTAATTCCAACAACAATCACAATATCTCTTAACCTATATCTGCCAGTCATATTATAAACATTTGCCACATAATAAATTATCATTGAACACACAATTACAATTACATTTTTAAATCCAAGCCCACGATTTATAAGTAGCAATCCTACCAAATACATCACAATTGTCAATATCCCAAACAAATAGGAATAATTTTTTCATTCCACTTACTGCCATTCTAAACTACACTTCCTTTTTTTATTTTTTTCTTAAAAAAATATACTCAATTACTAAAATCTTCATCATTTTTACCAAAAAAATTTATTTTTTTCCATTATTTCATATTTCATCTTAATTTTTCTATAAAAACGCAAGTCCAACACAGACAATTCTGCCTACTCCTCTATTTCTTAATTCCACATCGTACTCTTTCTCTTTTATCTGCTCAAATCCAGCTTTTGCATAATTTTTCCAGCTCATCTTCACTATTCACAACTTTAAATTCAAATATGTACGCTGGATTTATTTTTATTTTTTTAGGCTCTAAAAACCAAGTCTGCCCTTCCATAACCACTTTCTCTTTCTGATAGTCTGATGTAGTCATTTTGCAGTATTATAAATATTCCGATTAAAAAAATATTTTTGTAATACTTTTCATCTTTTTCCGTATCAAAAATAACTAAGTGAAGAAAGTATCTCATCTTGAAGCCCTTTTGCAAACTCTTCTATTTTTTTCCATTTTTTTAAATTTTCCACAATATTTGAAAAACTGTGTATAATTTCCAACAAATCTGTCTATAAAAGTTTTTTTCTAAAAAAAGTCTGTATTTCTTTATTTGGAAGCCTTAATGGATAGAGTTCCCCTTTTTCTCCCCATCAGTTGTCAAATATCCGCTGTACAAAAAAATAATTCCCATATATCACTTGCATTAAATGCATATTCCATATACTCATTTATTGCCTTATAAACTGTTTTTCCCCACAAAAAGTTTTTTTCCAAAGTCTTCTATTACTTTTTTTATCTGCTTTCCTAACAAATCATATATTGTCTTATTGCCTGAAACTCCTATCCAGTACGGACGTAATTTTTTTCATCCAAAAAGTTAATAATTGACCAAGGATTATAAATTTCAGTTTCTCCAAACTGATAACCGTCATACCATTCCCTAACATCTTCCATCTTATATTCCAGCCCATAATATTTCACAGCCTCAACAACTTCATTTTCAGTAAGTCCATAATACTCCGAATATTTTTTTCACTAAAGATATTATTTACTTTCAAATTATTTAATCCTGAAAAAAATTCCTTCTTTTTGCAATTCTCAATATTCCAGTCATAATTCCAAACTGCAAATACTCGTTATCCTTCATTGCATCTCCATAAAACTTCTTAAAAAAAGAAATTGCCTGTTTATAATATCCCTCCTGATAAGCCTGAATTATCGGCGTATCATATTCATCTATTAGCACAACAGCTTTTTCCATAATATTCATACAAATATTTTTGTCAACGCTTTCAACGAACCTTTCCAATCTGCTATATCTTTATTAAACCAGACATTATCAAAATAAAAATAATTCTCTTTCATCCATTTCTTCTCTTATGAATTTAAATTCATCATACATATTACTTATTAATTGTCTAATTGCAATATGAGAATTTTTCCCAGCTAACTTCTTCCATGTTCCTAAAACTTATATATATAACAGGATATTGCCCTTGCTCCTGCATGTGTTCACTTTCAGAAATACTTAATCCTTCAAATAATTTTTCGGTTTCCTTCTATATTTTCTATATCAAAAAAATATTTAATCATTGACATATTAAGGGTTTTTCCAAATCTTCTCGGACGTGTGAATAAGTTTACTTTTTGCTCTGTAGTGTAAAATATCTTCAATTAGCTTTGTTTTATCAATATAATAATAATTATTTTCTACAATCTCTTTAAAATCAGACACCCCTATTGGCAAAGGCTTTCTATTTCTAGTCTTTTTTTCCGCCATATTTCTCCCTCCTTTTATTTATTCCAGCTAAAAATTATATACTCTATCTAATATTTCGCTTGTAAAAAAACGATAGCAAAAAAATACTATTAAAAACGTAATAATCATATAAAAAAATAATTCATTCTGGATTTTAATATTCTTTCACAAAAAAATAAAAAAATCGGATGAATTAAATAAATATCATAAGTTTTTTTGCTGATACAGATTTTTATAATTCCTTTTTATTTTGCCTAAAAACTTTTTCTCCATCAAAAAATATTTACAATATAATCATAAAGAAAAAAACTGTGGCTGTAAATACACTAAGTGAATGATAATCGTAAAAAAATAGTCAAAAAATTTTTCCACTTGATTTTGTAAATATATATGTTAAAAAGATTGTTAGTGACACTGTTATTAAAAAACTGTATATTTTTGCCATTTTTTTCATATTCAAAGGCTTTTTCTGCAAGTAAATAGCCAATTAAGAAGTAACCGACATATTGCCCAGCTGGAGAATATTTTTTTATATTTTTTTCTTAAAAATTACATTTAGAAATGGTACTAAAAATCATAAATATTATCCACAAAAAAACCAGATAATTAATACTTTTTTTCTATCAACTTTTTGCCACAACTTTTTCGTAAAAAAATGGAGTTATCAGATAAAGCGACAATATCATATAAATATACCACAAATGATAGTAAATTTTTCCCTTGAAAAAAAGTTTGAAAAATTATTATAGCTTTCTTTCTGGAAAAAAATCGAAAATTATAGTCTTATAAGTTGATTTTCTAAAAAACTGAAAAATAATTCATTATCTTTAACATCTTTAAAAATTATTGTAAATATAAAAAAATAACAGAATATACAAAAAACTTAGGCAGAATTTTTTTGCAAATCTTTTTTAAAAAAATATTTTCACATCCTCATCTTTTTCTCAACAGAAAAAAATCCACTAACCATAACAAATATCGGCACACACATTCTGCTAAATGAATCTGCAATATTTGCCATCATCCATCTATTTCCAGATATTTTCCCATAATTATATAACTCACTTGCAACAATATGAATAAATAAAACCATACTAATTGCAGTACATTTTAAAATATCAAAATTAAAAAAATCTGTCCTTATTTTTTTCCATTCTATAAATCTCCAAATTTCTCAGATTCTTTCAATAAAAACATAATTAATTTTACCATAGTTTAAGGTAATTTTCAATTGGTTTTACCTTTGCAGTTTTTATGTAAAAATGAATTTAAAAAAATAATAATTATTCTATTCAAATCCTAAATTTATTTAATTTTGACAGCCTAATAAAAAAATTCTTACTTTTTACATAGAATTTACTTTATTTTGATATTAAAAAAATTTGCATTTTGAATAAATATGGGTATAATTTTATTAGATGATTTGTAAGTCAAAAATATTTGAGGAGGAAATAAATATGAGAATAAAATTAAACAACGTTTCTGAAACTATGCTTATTACTTTGTATATGCGGGCAACTGATGCTAAAAAGCGAAAAACCGATTTTGAATGACAAAAAAATCTGAAGAAATAATTTCACAGATAGATTATGATTTTTCAAAATTTAAACATGCATGGGCTTCCTATTATGGTGTACTTTCACGTGCAAAAATGATGGATAATGAAGTAAAAAATTTATGGAAAAAAATATCCTGATTGTGTGATTGTGTCAATTGGCTGTGGACTAGATACAAGATTTTTTTACGAATAGATAATGGAAAAAAATAAGATGGTACAATCTTGACTTGCCAGAAGTTATTGAAAAAACGAAAATTATTTTTTTGAGCCTAATGAACGAGTTACAGATATTGCAAAATCTGCATTTGATTCAGCGTGGACAAAAAAATGTCGAGCTGGGAAGGAAAAAAATTACTTATTATTTCCGAAGGTGTATTAATGTATTTTGAAGAAGAGCAAATTAAACAGTTTTTGAAAATATTGACTGATAATTTTGATTCTTTTTGAAGCACAGTTTGACTTGCTTTATAAAGGAACTGTTAAAATGAACAAAAAAACACGATACCATAAAAAAATATGAATGCAAATTTCAAATGGGGAGTAAAAGATGGAAGTGAAATTGTAAAATTGAATCCAAAAATTAAAAGCAAACTGGACTTATTAATTTTACTGATGAAATGAAACATCATCTTCCTGGCTGGAAAAAAATTATTTGTTCCTCTGTTCTATATTGCTAATAATCGGCTTGGAATTTATACTTATGAAAAAAATAAATTGATTCAATAATCTATTATTTTTTTATTTAATAACGTATTTTTTTGACAAGTGAATGGAGAGATTATTATGAAAGAATTGAAATATTTATTAAGTTTATCTGGTAAACATAAGATGAAGCTGATTTTTTTCAACAATATTCAGTATAATTGGTACGACATTGTCTGCTGTGCCTTATCTTCTTGTGTATCAGATTGTTTTGGAACTTTTTAAAACAAATATTGATTATTTGAAAAATAAAGTTCTGTGTATTTATCGCGATATTTTTATAATTGTAAAAAAATAATTATGCAGATTTTATCAGGGTATTTTCACATATTGCGGCTTTTTTTCGATTTTTGTATAAGATTCGGATTGATTTGATTGAGCATTTGTCAAAAGCTAAATATGGGGTTTTTTTAAAAAAATATGTCTGGAAAAGCTAAAAAAAGATTATTAATGAGGATATCGAAAAAAATTGGAACTTTTTATTGCACATCAAATTCCAGATTTATCATCGGCACTTGTAACTCCGATAATATTTTCTGGGAATTATGATTTACTTTAACTGAAATTGACACTTGTTTTATTTATTCCAATTATTTTTGAGCATAATGGCACAGGGAAAAATGTTTCAAAGTTATGGAAGTCGTGTTGAACATTATTACACTCTTCTTGCAAACTTAAACGCTACTATTATGGAATACATAAATGCAATGAACGTTATGAAAGCATTTAATCTTACTGCTAAATCATTCAAGGATTATCGGGATATTACTCAGGAATATGCAGATTACTGGATTGAGCTTACAGAACTAAGTGTGCCGTTTTTACTCGATTTTTTTCTCTGTCTAACTGATTCGGGCTTGCTTTTCATTATTCCAGTTGGTGGACTTATGCTGTTCCATAATCAAATTTCAGTATCTGTGTATATTTTATTTATTTTTGATGAGTACAATTTTTTTAAGCTCATTAAAGGCATTATTTGACTTGGCACACCATCTTTCTGCATTAACTAAAGGGATTAGGGAAAAATTATGGAAATCAATAGGGAACAGGAGCAAAAACTCTGGAAACATAAATTTTCCTTCTAATTTTTTTCAGGTTTTTATAAAAATATGAAAAATGTAAATTTTGCATATAAAAAAATAAAAAAATGTTATAAATGACTTTTTCCTTAGAAATAAAGGCTGGAACTTCAACTGCACTTGTAGGGCCTTCTGGTTCAGGAAAAAAACAACGATAGGACTTCTGCTTGGAAGATTCTGGGATATAAATAGCGGGAAAAATAACGATTAATGGAACTGATATTAAGGATTTTGCTTACACAGGATTGGCTGACAATATTTCGTTTGTTTTTTTCAGGATACATTTATGCTTCACGATACTATTTTTGAGAATATAAGAATGGGAAAGGACTATTCGCTGGAAGAAGTCGAAAATGCTGCAAAAAAGGCACAAATTCAGGATTTTATAATGTCTTTGCCTCAAAAATATGAAACTGTGATTGGAGAAGGTGGGATTAAGTTAAGCGGAGGAGAAAAACAGAGAATTTTCGATAGCTCGTGCCATTTTTAAAAAATGCCCCAATTATTGTGCTCGACGAAGTTACTTCTTACTCCGACATTGAAAAATGAAGCCAAAATTCAGGAGGCTTTACGTACTTTACTAAAAGGGAAAACTGCCATTATCATTGCTCACAGGCTTTTTACACAATAAAAAAATGCCGATAATATCGTTGTAATGAATAAAGGACGTATTACCGAGCAAGGTACTCACAAGGAGCTTCTGCAAAACAAGTCAGAATACTGGCATTTATGGAATTTATATAGCGATAATGATTTGATGGAAAAACAAGGAAATTTAGGGGGTGCAGATAATGATTAACGATATTAGAAATATAAAAACTCTTGCTGGAAATAAATATAAAAAAATCTTAAAAATCCAATATTTTTTTCTAACAATAGATGCTATATTTTATATGATGAACTACGCAATGTTTTATTTTTACAATTATTGATTTGATGAATAATAATTTTTACGTTGAAAAAAATTGATAATCTATACTTTTATTATGATTTTTGCAATTATTTGCAGATTTGTATTAAATCGTATCGGATATACCGGGATTCAAAGTGAGGGGGCTAAAATTATTCAGGATTTGAGAATCAGTATGGGTGATCATTTGAGAAATTTGAATCTAGGATACTTTAACAGTCACAACATTGGGAATATTATTAATATTATGACAAATGATTTACAAGATTTTGAGCAGGTTATAACTCACAGCACATCAGAAATTATAAAGTTATCTATACTAACAATTTATCTTCTGTTAATTATATTTTGCAATTTCTCCCTTGCTTGCCATACTGCAACTAATAATCTCGCTGGCTGGATTAGTATTTGTCATTCTGGGAACGAAAAAAGGTGCAAAAATAGCATTGAAAAAGAAGCATACTATGGATAATGTTGTTTCACGGATGGTGGAATATATTGCTGGAATGGAACTTTTTAAAGCATATAATCTGACTGGGGAACGATTTAAGAGGTTAAAGGACAGCTTTAATGATTTGAAAAAGGGAAAGTATAAATACTGAAATTGCTCTTGCCCCTTTATGTTATGATTTTTTTCAACTTATTACGGATATTTCCTTTGCCTTACTTCTGCTTGTGTCTACACAACTTTTTATGGCTTCTTCCATTAATAAAGTAGAATTTTTTTCATACATAATTATTGGACTTTCACTTTCAAATGTGCTAAAAGCCTTTTTCTACACAATATACTTTTTATCCAATACTTGAAACTTGCCACAGATAAACTAATAAATGTGCATAATGAAAAGGAAATTTCCTATGAACTTGAAAAAGTTACTTTTACCAAATTATGATATAAAAATTCCAGAATGTAAATTTTTTTCTTATGAAAAAGACACTCCTGTTCTAAAAAAACATTACTTTTGAAGCAAAACAGGGGACAAAAACTGCCCTAGTTGGCTCATCAGGCTCTGGAAAGACAACCGTTACCAGCCTTATTGCAAGATTCTGGGACTGCCAGTCTGGCGAAATTACCATTGGTGGAGTAAATATCCAAAAAATATATCCTGAAGAGCTGCTTACAAATATAAGCATGATTTTTCAAGATGTCTACTTGGTAAATGACACTTTTTGAAAATAATATAGGCTGGGAAAACCAAAGGCTACAAGGGAAGAAGTGATAAATGCAGCTAAAAATGCCAATTGTCACAATTTTATAATGGAAAGCGAAAATGAATACGACACTGTAATCGGAGAAGGCGGCTCTACTTTGTCTGGTGGAGAAAAACAGAGAATTTCAATCGCAAGAGCCTTATTAAAAGATACCCCAATTATCCTAGTTGATGAAGCCACAGCCTCACTTGATGCCGACAACGAACACGAAATAAGAAAAATCACTAAGTATTCTTACAAAAAAACAAAACTGTAATTACAATCGCCCACAAACTCAATACAATAAAGATTATGACAAAATTATAGTTATGTCCGACGGAATAATTGAAGAAATTGGAAATCATAATCAACTTATGGAAAATAAAGGGCGATATTACAAAATGTATACTGAAATGGAAAAGGCACAGTCAGAATTTGAATTAATTTAATATAAAAATATACCCAATCTCGAATTTTTTTCAATCAGAAATTTGGGTATATTTTTTTATTTTTATTCAATTATTAATCTTGCAACAACGGATCCTTCTTCGTAACTTCAACTACCAATTTATGCAGCCCAATCAACGCTATCAAATTTGGAATTACCATAAGCCCATTAAACATATCAGCCAATTCCCACACTAATTCCACTTTTTGAAGCGAACCCGCAATTATACAAATCATTACTAGACTTCTATAAATATTTAACGCTTTCTTTCCAAATAAATATTTCACATTGGCTTCTCCAAAAAAGTACCAGCCAATTATTGTAGAAAAATGCGAAAAAGAATAATGCAACTGCAACAAAAAAATCACTCCAAAATGCCCTAATACCGCCTGAAATGCCTGCTGGGTCAATGAAATTCCTGTTCCTGTTGCTCTTCCATCTGCAATTAAAATTACTAATGCTGATAATGTCAAAATCACAAACGTATCAATGAAAACTGTAACAATAGCCACGTGTCCTTGATCTTCAGGATTTTTTTACTTTTGCAATTGCATGTGCATGTGGTGTTGATCCCATTCCAGCCTCATTTGAAAAATAATCCTCTTGCCACTCCAAATCTTATTGCTTTTTCTCATTCCGGCTCCAGCGAATCCACCTAGAACAGCTTTTTGTAGAAAAAGCATTTACAAAAATTGCCTTAAATGCCAAAGCTGCATTTCCAATATTTAATACAATAATAACCAAACATATTGCAACATACAAAACCGCCATAATTGGCTACAACTTTCTCAGTAACTGAAGCAATTCTTTTTACTCCTCCGAAAAAATATAAATCCAGATAAGATTGCTAAAAAAATAATCCTGTTACCACTGTTGGCACATGAAAACGCATTATGAAAGGCATCTCCAACTGAATTTGCTTGAACCGCATTTCCCATAAATCCAAGCGAAAGAATACAGGCAACTGAAAAAAATCCAGCTAGCAATTTAGCGGCTTTTCCACCATTAAATAAAGTTTCAATATAATAAGCAGGTCCTCCTGTCATTTCATCGTCTTTTTGTTTAAAAAAATCTGGCTTAATACTGCTTCTGAATAAATAGTTGCCATTCCAAAAAATGCACTTAACCACATCCAGAATATGGCTCCAGGTCCTCCAGATACAATCGCTGTTGCAGCTCCTGCAAGATTCCCTGTTCCAACTTGTGCCGCAATAGCTGTTGCCAAAGCCTGAAACGACGACATTCCATTATTATCCGCCTTTTTCTCCACTCAAATCAAACCCTGCTCGTCAACTGCTTCAAACCGCTTTTAAACTCCCTAACCTGAATAAATTTTTAACCGAAAAGTATAAAAATATACCTGTTCCAACTAATAAAAACAATTAAAATAACTCCCCAAAAAAATCCATTAAAATTCTTGATAATTTCTAACATTTAAGTTTTTCTCCTTCGTTTTTTTATTTTCTGAATTTTTAAAAATGAATAGAAAAGTTTAAAAGCATTTGAATACAAGATTTGATTATAAATTAAATAAAAAAGGCTGTCTTTTACTTAAGATAAAGTTAAAAACAACCTCTTTAGATTTCTTTTGTATAAAAAAAGAAATATAAAAATCTACAATTTTATATGTATATTCTCTGTTCTTTTTTACCTGAGAGTTTAGGGAATTAAAATTCCTTTGCTCCTTCGGTGCTGTCACTTAAGACAGTCTCTCCAGAGGCTCGTCCACTATGAGTCCTTTTTACCTGAAAGATTCGCTTCTTCGGTGTTTTTAATTTCATCAAAATTGTTTAATGAAATCAAAAATCTCTCCTCATACCTTCATCCAATTTATTCATTTTTTTATATGTTATCATATTTTTTTCCTATTATGTCAAAAATATTTTTTTCTTGCCGTATTCTAAGTTAATTCAATTATATTTAAATTATTTTCTAATTTTTTTCAAATATCTTTTTAATTTTAAAAATTTAAAATTATTCTTTTTAACTAATCCACTTTTCACTTTCGCTAAATCAGGATATACTCCCTCAATAAAAAAATTTAAAAATCTTTATCAACATTGATAACATACCATTGATTTTCATCTTCAAATGCAATTGATTTTCCCTTTGTTTCTACTGTCCGACCATTAACTTTCATTAAAGCAGTTGTTGGAATAATAGCATATTTTCTTCCTGTTTCAGTTTTTTTCCAACCTTGGCATTTTCAATATCATAATTATTTTTTTAATAATTTTTCATTCCACTTGTTAAATTATCAAACGCTTTTTTTTGTCATTTCTCTTAATCGTTCCATCGACATTGAAACTTTATCAGATTGATATTTCAAATATTTTTCTGGAACTTCATTCATACTTGCTGTCAAATCTCCAGCTTCCCAATGCTTTTTGAAACTTTATCCAGTCTTTCCTTAATTTCAGGTTTTACCTTATTCCAAGCCTCCTGTAGCAACTCATTCTGTACCTGTTCTAAATTTTTACAAATCTTTTTCTTCATATTTTCTTTACATTTTTTTCAACTGTTTCCTTCAACAATTTATTATCTTTTTTTCAAATTTTTCAGTGCTGTATTTATCTTCACAGGCTGTTAAAACTGCTATTGAAGTTATGACTAGAAATAATAATTTTTAGCTTTTTCATTTTTCTCCAAATTAATATTTTTTTAGATTATTTCTCTTTTATTTTAACTAAATCTGGATACACGTCCTTTAATAATATCATTTGATCTTTGTCATAATTGATAATGTACCATTTTCCCTCATCTTCAAATACCATTATTTCACCAGTATTAGTTAATTTTTCCCATTGTATAGTGCTGTTACTTTCATTGGAATAATTACATAATTTCTTCCAATTCCAGTTTTTTTCCTAGTCTAACATTTTCCAAATCATAACTGTTTTTTCAACAATTTTTTTAATTCTTTTTACCATCTTAGACATCATTTCTACTATTAACTCTTTAGCTTTTAGCAGTTGATATTGAAAAATTTATTTGCTAAATATTTTAATATTTTATCTGGCATTTCATCAAAACTTTGCTTGTAATTTCCTGCTATAGTCTCTTTTGAAAGTTTGTCCAAACGAATTTTTAATTTCAGGTTTTATTCTATTCCAAGTTTCTTGTGAAGTTTCATATTTATTTGTCCAGAAATTTTGTTATTTTTTTCTTAAATTTGTATTTACATCTTTACTTCTTGGTGACGCAAAAAATTGTCATTGAAACTATTATTAATAATACTGCTATTTTTCATCTATCCTCCCAAATTTACTTTTTTTATATTATAATCTTAGTTTTTAAAAATTTTCAAGATTTTATTTAATTTCTTCGTAAAAGATTTTTTTAATTAATAATATTTTATTTTTCTCCTTAATTAGAATGAATCAAAATCTATTTTCTCAATAATTTATTTTCCAAAAAATTTCAATGCCTTATCGACATCTGCCTCTTTTTCCTTCCTCAGACACGTATTCAATGTATTTCACATTATTATTTTCATCCACTATCATCAATGCTCTTGTTAAAAGTCCTTTTTCTTTTATGAAAAAAATCCATTTTGAATACCAAATTGATGATATTTAAAGTCAGAAACTGCTTTTTAATCCGTTAATTTCATTGGCTGTACAGAATCTTTCCTGAGCAAATGGAGTATCAACTGTCACAGAGTAAAAACTTCACATTTGTGTGAGTTTTTGGCAGCTTCATTTAACTGTTTTGTCTGCAGTGAACAAACTTTTTGTATCAAGCGACGGCGCTGTATAGATTACTTTTTATATTTTTTTATCTTCAAAAAAATATTTTTTTCTTTCAATTTTGTATTTATAACTAAAGGCACTTCCTTTATTTTTATCTCCAACTTTTTAATTCTTTTTCCAACAATTGTTACAGGAACTTTTCCCATTGTGATTTTTTTAAATTATTATCAGCTTTCAAAGTGTCTAAATATTGTGTATATTCAGCATTTTGTCCCTGCCTGTCCTATTTCATTTTTGTGTTTTTGGGCTTATTTCCACAGGCAGATAGAACTACTGCAGCTGCTCTAATAATAATATTTTTCATTTTTTTCCTTCTTTCATAATTTTTATCCATCGTTTGTAAAAATTTAAATTGTATGATTTTTACAGCTTTTAATTTAAACTATTTTTTTATCTAATTTTATCATTTTCTATTTTGAGACTTCTCTTATTAAACTCGGATTATATAATAAATCTTCATTTTTTTCTTACTTCTTCAAAAAGTATATGTTTTTAAAATTTTTTTCCATTTTCAAAAACACATTCCATTACGGAATCTTCATGATATTGATTTTCAGGCAAATCTGAAATATTTACTGTTTCAAATTCTCCATTTTTATTTTTTTATTAAATCAAGCCGTCCCTTTTTACTAACTTTTTCCTTTATCTGTAACAGGATTTTTATAAACATCTCTAACTTCATTTCCAATTTTTTATACAGCTGCATTTCATGGCAAATTTATGAGTATCCCTGTTAATGCTAGATTTCTCATTTCCTTGCAAAAGAGATCCTCCACAGCCCAAAAGTAACATTCTCAGCAGAATATTTGTTATCCTTTAAAGATTTATAAATATCCCAGATTGTATCTTCATTAATTCCATCACCTTGTAAAAATACGGACTTTGTTAATTACTTTATATCCTTTTGGAGTTTATAGTATAGCCAAAATTCTTTTCCAGACTTTCAAGTGCAAACAGAATATTTGTAATTGCATCTCCACTATCTGGACGTATTGTAACCATTCCGTCTCTTTCCAATATTTTTTCACGTAAATCTTTTCCAATAATATTTTCTACTGCATTAAAAAAATTATAGCTATCAAGCACGATTGAAACAATTCCTTTTGGAAATTTATCAAGCATATTTTCGTATGCTTCTTTTTCATATTTTTGAGTCCATGAAGTCATTGTGCTATGTTCAGAAGCAGGCACACTGTAAGCGGCTATTTTTTCATCATAATATTTACGGGCAAAAACAAGTGCATTTAAAGTATCTGTTCCATAAAAATTTGTAAGATGAGCCATTCCGCCAATTCCGGCACTTTCCTCGCTGGAAACACCACGATAACCAAAAATCATGCAATTTAAACTTCAATTCTGACTCTACATTATCACTTGTTTCCTCTAAAAAGTATTTTATAATCTGTTTTGCCTTTGTATGAAAAATGTCGCAACTGTAATTGGATACCAGACTTTTAACAGCAATGTTTCCACCCAGCCTACAATCCAAGGCACATTTTTGTCAGTCGATTCAACTGTAACCAGCACATTATGATTTTTTACAACGCTGCCTTCTGGCACAGTTCTAATTCTAAGTGGCAATTTTCCATCCAGTTTTTCTACAATATATCTCCATCCCTCTTCAAAAAAATGGCAATCCATGCAATTCGCAAATTTCCTTAGCTTCATCTATCATTTCATTTGTAATTTTTGTTAAATATTCCATTAAATAATATTGCAGTCCAAAAAAATTTTACATATCCGTATAAGCCACCACGACTTTCGATATAATCGTGCATATACGTCATATTTTCTGGATATTGAAATGGATGAGTAATTTTATAAGAATCTGTCGATAATACTAAATTTTTCATTTTTTTGTTTTGTATGATAATTACAAGTTATGTAAAAATCATACTCTCCTTCCCTATATTTTTTATTTGTATATTCAATTATAACTCTTTTTCTTTGAAAAATATGCAAAAATACAGTAAAACCTCTTTTGAATTAAACAAAAAGATTTTTACTGTAATAAGATTTTTTTATTTTTCCAAAAATTTTTATCTGCCAGCACTAACGCTATTTTCTTTTCTCCAACCATAAACTCCACAATCATACTTTTTTTGCATCCACTTTTTTTATTTTTCCCACGTCCAAATTTTTTTGTGATTAACCACATCTCAACTTTATATTTAGAATTCACATTTGAAGTTGTTTGAGAACCTGATTTTTTACCAAATGTTCCCAACTTATCTTTAGAAAATGGATTAAAATTTTCTATCTTCGGTGTAAAACTTCTGGGAGCTGAAGATTTCCCTTTTAGACTTCCGTATTTTCCACCAACATATTCCAGATTATCCTGCTTCATTTCATAGATAAATCTTGATGGACGACGTAAATTGTCATCTTTTCCCCAAATTTTTTTCTTGATGAAGAATAGGAAATAAACAGTTCTTTTTTAGCACGGGTTATCGCCACATAGCAAAGTCTACGCTCTTCTTCCAGTTCTTCTTCAGGAGCGTCAAAAGAAATTGACGGAAACAGCCCATCTTCCATTCCCGCAAGAAAGACATAATCAAATTCCAGTCCTTTTTGAACTGTGAATTGTCATAAGTTTTACATAATTTTCATCATCTTCCATTTCATCGGTTGACGAACTTAAAGAAATCATATCAAGATATTCATTTAAACTCATATTAGGATTTTTGTTTTTCAAGTTCTATAATACTATTTAACAATTCTTCGATATTTTTAACTCTATCTTCTTTATTATCTTCAATCGAGTCAATATAACGAGTTCTAATTAATATTTCATCAAATATTTCCTTAATTGACATTTCTTCAAGACTTGAGTAAATGCCTTGCATTAAATTGTAAAATTCCTTTAATGCCAGTTTTTGTAGCTGCTCTTACAGGAATTTCATCAATGTAGTGAAGTGCTTCAAAGCATAGAAATGTTTTTTTCATTTGCAACTTCCTGTATTTTTTTCCAGCGTCTTTTTCTCCAACAGAACGTTTTGGAACATTAATTATACGATAAAAATTATGATTATCATTTTTATTATTTAAAAGACTTAAATATGCTAAAATATCCTTTATTTCCTTACGTTGAAAGAACTGCATTCCACCGTAAATTTTGTAAGGAATGTTTGCAGACAGTAGTTTTTTTCCTCCAAAACTCTTGACTGTGCATTTGTCCTGTACAAAAATCGTCATATCCTTGTAATCGGAACCATCTCTTTTCTTTTTCTTCATCTCTGTCACAATGAAATCTGCTTCATCATAAACAGTCATTGCATTATAAATCTTGATTTTTTTCTCCATCAGAGCCATCTGTCCAAAAGTGTTTTTCCTTTTTGAACTTTTTATTATTTTTAATAAGCTCATTTGCTGTATCCAGTATTTTTTTTGTAGAACGGTAATTTCTTTCCAATTTTACCGTAAATGCTTCCTTGTAATCTCTTTCAAAATTCAGAATGTTATTAATATTTGCCCCACGAAACGCATAAATACTCTGATCCTCATCTCCTACAACACAGATGTTTCTATATTTTGCTGCAATCATATTAATCATCTCATACTGAATATCGTTAGTATCCTGATACTCATCCACCACAATATACTGATACCTTTCCTGGATTCTTTCCGAGAACAAAAGCATCATCCAGCAATTTTCTCGCATTCAAAAGTAAATCCGAAAAATCCATCGCATTATTTGCCTTCAAAACTTCATCATACTTCTGATAAATCTCGCCAAAAAGCCTGTTCGCAGGAATTCTCATATCAATTTCACGTTCAAGTTCCTTAATTCCTATCCCCTGTTCCTTCAATTTACTAATTCTATTTGCAAGTTTTCCCGGCTGAACATTGTCATTATCCTTAATTCCCATATCCTTTTTTATTTTTGTAATAATCGACTTCTGATCATCCACATCATAAATATTAAAATTCCGTCCATACCCAATTCTTTCAGAATAAGTTTTAAGCAATCTTACCGAAAATGAGTGAAATGTAGAAACTACAAGATTATTTGCCTCATGTCCAATAAGTGCCGCAGCCCTTTCCTTCATCTCTCTTGCTGCCTTATTCGTAAAAGTAAGTGCCAGAATATTAAGCGGGGAAATTCCTATCTCTTTTACCATGTGTGCAATTCTATAAGTAACTGTCCGTGTTTTACCGCTTCCCGCTCCAGCCAGTATCAATACAGGCCCTTCTATTTTTTCCGCAGCTTTTCTCTGCTCTTCATTTAATTCATCTAAAATACTGCTCATATTTCTCCTTTTTTTCTCATTATTTTTACAATTCTCTATATTTAACTTCCGTTATTTTCGATATTTTCTCAATAACACCATTTTCTTCCTTTTCTTCCCCAGCGTGACTACTCCCATTCTTATAAACAATTTCCCTCAAGTTCAAGTCTGATTTTTTTAATAAGTCAACTGTTAATAAAAATCTGATTAAGTACGCCTTTTTATTTTTTTGAAACAATAATCACTTCTGAATTCTTTCTAAATTCACACATAAAGTCCAGAATACTGTAGCTTCCTTCTAGCTTTTAACAAAAAGTCCGCCAGTAATTCTGACAAAGATATAGTCATTTTCAACTAATGCCAAATTTATTTTTTTCACGCAATTTTATTAAATCACTTTTTCATTTTCATCCATCTGACCTTTTATAACAATACTTTCTATTTTTTTCTTGTCAACTAGCTGTTCTTCATACATCTTTTTCAACAAATTTCTTGCCAACGTTAATTTCTGTTCCAACAATAAAATATTTTTTTCCTTTTTTTATCAGTTCTGTGCCTTACAATATGATGCCTTCGGCATCTTGCCTCATAATTTTCATTTGCACCAACCATAACCAATGGATCGTCATAATACGCAGGTTCTCCATTGATAAGACGCTGACTCGCATAAGCAGGCTTTCCACAGACTGTACAAATTGCATGAAGTTTATCCACCTGATCAGCAATACCCATCAGTTCTGGCACAGGTTCGTAAGGTTCAGCTCTAAAGCTCATATCCAGCCCAGCGACAATTACCCTTTTCCCATATTCCACATATTTTTTTACAAAAAATCAACAACTTTTTCTCCAAAAAAACTGTATTTCATCAATTCCAATCACTTCTGCATCAATGTTTTTTTGCCATAATTTCTTCCATTTGGGAAACATTGCTCACAGGGATAAGCCCTAAAACTGTCATTCCCATGTGAAAATACCCCATCTTCCCCATATCTGTTATCGATGGCATGCTTAAATGCCACTATTTTCTGCTTTTGCATACTCAGCCCTTCTAAGTCTTCTTATAAGTTCCTCGCTTTTACCTGAAAAACATACTTCCAGTAACAACTTCCAATGTTCCAATTTTTAGAATTTTGTATCATTTTTATCTATTCCTTTTTTTAATTTTTTTATATTTAAAGTGTAATTTACGTTTTTAAAAAGGGGCTTTTTGCCCCTCATATATTTTTAATTTTTTTATTTTGTCTAAATGAATCAAACATATTTTTTTGCATTACTGTATAAAACCTTGACTTCATAAGGTTTTTATGTTAATTTGAATTTTTTTATCAGAAATTGCATAATTTTTCCTTTTAAATTTAGCTGATTTCTATAAAATCCAAATAATTTTAGCACTTGCAATGATAATGGGTATTCATCTGCACCATTATTTACAACAATTATCATTGATTCATTTCCAGCTGAAAATTTCATAGGAAATAAAGTCCGTATTTGGTCTTGCAGGCGTGAAATCACGTCCCTGATACAGTTTTTGCACGTCTGTTCTGGTCAGCTAAATAGGCTGTTATTTCTGAATCAACACGTCCTTTTGTTTTTGGGATCGCTATAAACTTCTAGGATTCTTAATTTCCCATTTTTAAATAAATTTTTTTATGTTCTTTTCTTATTTTCAGTAATGCCCTATAATGATTTTTCAATATCAGAATTGCTATTTACAGGATACAAAAATCCATTTTTGAACTTCATTCACTTCAACAGAATTAGGAAAACTTCTAAGTCTGTTCATATATTTGCTGATATTGTCAGTTTCTGGTTCATAAGGCTCGTAATCTTCCCACAGCATTGGTTTTCTGTTTCTTGGAGAATCCGCTCCCCACATTCCTTTTTCATCTCCATAATAGATAATTGGTGTGGCAGGTAGCATCATTTGCATTGAAACTACTCTTTTTACCTTATTTACTGCTGTTCCATCATCATAAATCAGGGTCTTATGTTCAAGTATCCTTGATCTGACTGATTATTTCTGTCATAAACTCTGTTTGGATTTATCATTCCGCTAAAAATTCTATCTGTATCAAGTGAACCTATAAACACTTGCGTCATATTAAAACGAGCACTTGAATATCTATTGTAGATTTCATTTAATTTTGTTGCAAATTCTACTCCGTCAATACGGTAATTTGGATTAGTATTTACCGTATATTTTTATAATATTATTAACAATGTTGTAATCTGCACCACTGTCATAAACTCCATCTTCAATATCTTTTTGTAATATTATTTTGAAACTTCTCCTGTAATTAACAAATCAGGCTTATATTTTTTTCAAATTTTCAGTAATACTTGCGATGTATTCCTTATTCTTATTATCATAATAAACATAACGGATTCCATCAATTCCATCATCATATATTTCCTGTTTAAATTTCTCATCAGGGTCCTAAAATCCATTTTTTTCATTGAATTTTCAAAATAATTTCTAACTTCTGGATTGCTTAAATCTAACACAGTATCTTTCATATACCAGTTTGAAAAATTCCTTTATTATTTATGGCAAAAATCTACTGAAGTAATATCTGGAGCTACTTCCAGAACTACTTTCAGACCTTTCTGGTGAGCTATTTTCACAAGGCTTGCCAATTGCAAATCGGAATCTGTCCAGACCCACGTTCTTGTATCTCGCAAATCTTCATCAAGTAAGTTTTTGTCAGTTTCAGGATTGAAAATAAGTAAATTTAATTCCATATCTCCATTATTATTGTGAACTTTTGCCTGTATATCAAGTCCTTTTACTGTTCCAGTCTGTTCCATACTTCCAAAAATACGGGTCAACGTGATTAAAATAAATTGTATCATATTTATGATTTGAAAGCGAATAAAAAATGGTGATGACAAAATTATATATTCTACACCTAAATCTTTAATATAATCTAATTTTTCAATAACTCCTTCCAAATCTCCACCGTAATAACGTGTATAATTCTGCATATCATTTAATGTATTTTCTTCCCATTCACTTTTTTTCCCTCATAGTTACTGTTCCATTCGTTTAATGAAAACTGTGGCTTTTCGTTTCCACCCCAATATGCCATAACCAATTCCCTTTTAGATGTTCCTGAACGTATTTCTCCAGACGGCTCTGAAAAGTCATCTGTCCCAAATTCATTAAAAAAATCGCATCATTATCAACATCGCCATTTCTAAAATGAATCAATATAAATCTGGTATCCGACAGAACCTTTTGCCCATTCAGGAATATGAGTTAACTTAGTAGGACGTGAATATTCAAATTTATTTACATTTTTAGGATCTTTTGAAATATTTCGTCCCATATAGTATCTTGTCTTGTCATCCGTAAGGACAAAAATAGTAACTTGAAATGCTATTTGGAACTTCTGCCATAAAGATTTCATTTCCACCATAATTTCCTATTCCACATCATTTTTCCGCCATTGTAAACAACTTCTGCAGAATAAACATCGTTATTTTTCGTTCTTAACATAATTTTTCACATTATTCCCGTCAGCTACTCTGTATTCAGAATCTTCCCTTATGAACCAGTGAATTTAAATCAATGACTCCATCATTTCTTTGACTATATTTAATTGATTCATTTGATTTTTGCTACATCTTCTATTTCGTTACTATCTGCCATTGTTTTCTTCGGTTTTTATTTTTCAATTATTTTCTTTTTGCACTAATTAAATAATTTTTCATAATTTTTCTGGGTTATCATTATTTTTTTGTAATTCTTCATTCTGTCCAGAAAATGAAACAATTGAACCTATTAAAAACAGTAAAAACTTTCAGTTTTAATTTAAATAAACTCATATTTCTCCTCTATTCACTTTAATTTCCCTAGCTGCAGCCAGACAAAAACAGTTATTTTTATATTACTAATTTTTATTTATTATACTATTTTTCAAAATTTTTATTTTTCATTTTTATTCGCAAACTGCTCTAAAATGCTATTTTTTTATTTCTCTAAGTGTAGCTCCTGTCGTTACAATATCATCAAGTATCAAAATATTTTTACCTCTAAAATCAACATTTTCAGAAATTCTAAAAGCACCTTTTATATTTTTTTATTTCTTTCCTCTTCATTCAAAAATTTCAGCCATTTTTCGTATTTTTAACTCGCTCAATTTGAACATAATTTACTTTCAGACAATTTAAAAATTTCGTCAACCTGATTATACCCTCTCTCATTTTTTTCCTTTTTTTCTGCTAACAGGCACACTTACAACAATATCAATCTTTTTCTCTTTTTTAAAACATAATAAAAATTCATCCTTTATTAATTCAGCAATTAATTTTTGCCATAATTTTTCGATTGTATTTATATGAAAAAAATAAGTTTCTTAAATTCTTTATTGTAATCCCAAACATAATAAATATTATTTAATTTTTCGTAATTTTTAGACTTTTTCAAAATATTTTTTTCGTATCCTTTGATACAATGCCGCACTCAACTAATTCCTCCCAGAAATTATATCCCGATTTCTAAATAAAACACTCTTAAAATTAAATATTATTTTAGTAAAAAAATTTTTAGCAGCTTTCGACTGGATCTTCAACTTTTTGAATTATTTTAGTTGAGTACATTTCTGTATAACCACAATTTTTACATATTTTTCAAATAAAATGTATCAATTGCAATCTTTTGTTCCGACTACTTTTCTTTGTTGGAATTGCCACTTTTTTTATTTCAAATATTTCTGCTCCACATTTACAGCATTTTTCATCATTTCTCATAAAACCACCTCAAAACGCATTCTTTAACCACTCAATTTTATCAAAGCCCCTATTTAACTCAATAATATCATATCTCACATTTTTATCCCAATTTTTTTCAAAAGATAAATCTGCGAACTGGCAAGAATTTTATTCTGTTTCTCCTCCGTCACCATCTCAATCGGCGATCCAAAAATCATTCTTCCGATACTTTAACCTCTACAAACACCAGCGTCTGACTCTTCTTTTCAAAAAAATCAAGTCAATCTCCCCAAATCTGGTATAAAAATTACTCTCAACAAACGTAAGTCCCTGCAAAAATCAAATATTTCTTCGCCACATTCTCATACTTAAACCCAATTTCCCTTTTTATTCATACTCTTTCTCGTCCCATCCCCTTTTTTATATTGTATCATAAATATCTATATTTATTCTTTTAATTTTATATTATATGATACCAATTTTTCACTTATTTTTCAAGACTGGAAAAATTTTTCTTCTTGTTTTATTATTTAACTTTTTTTCTAAAAAAATTTTTTCCTTATCTTTCCACTCTACTCCACTTTTCTTCAAATATTTTTCTCAATTTCATTTACAAAAATTTTCATTTTACTTTAAAAATTTTTCTATTTCCTCATCAATTTTTATTTGTATTAATATACCAGACAGAAATATAGTCCATATCATTCTCATATTTTGTTATAAGTTCTCTGTATTTTTCTTTTTGGATAAATATAAGGTTCATGAGCATAATCATTTTTCTGTATTCAAATCTAGTTGCTAATAAATAACAAAAATTCTTCTATTGAATTAGAATAAAATTCTTCTAAATTTTTTTAGTTCCCACTAACATTCTTATTGGAAATTCTTCATGTGGAAATTCTATCATATCACACTTATAAAGTTTATAAATCATTTCTACAAAAAAATATCCAATATTCCTTTGTATCTTTCAATGGCTGCATAAATGGCCCAATCGTTAAATCAGTAAACATCCGGTTTCCTTTATTATCAATATCTAACATAAACCATTGTGAAAATTCTTGTAATGCAACTGCTTCCCATTTTTTTCATACCTAAATTCCTTTTTAATTCTCATTCAAAAATATTTTCTTATAAAAAAATTCAAACGAAAGTTCACCTTCAAAAAGAACATCATCTTTTTCATAAGCTACATCATTTTCAAATTCAACTAAAAATTTCTGAATCTGAAATAGCTGATTCTACCAGTAAAGAATATGAATTTATATGTTTTTACCACTCTTACTACAGCTTCTATATGTGGCGATTTTGGAAAAGGCTGTACAGCTCTCAATTCACTATCCACTTTCAAACTTTCGCATACATATTGAATAAATAATTTCCCTTTGACAATATCTCCTTTTTAATAAAATTTTTACATCAAATTCTACAAATGAAACATTCCATTTTTTTGTCATTATTTTTTTAGTTCTTTTACTACTGCCATATCATAGTCATATTCAAATGTCCATAACTTCTCTATTAAATATTTTTTTCATATGAAACTCTCCACCTTCTTATTTATACTAAATAAATAAAAAAATCTACTTTTTCTTCTCACTTCCACCCAATATTTTTCTTCAAAAAAACGTCTTCCTATGATACCTACAAGCCCCTTTTTCAAGCAAAATCTCTCTATGTTTCTTAGTTCCATATCCTTTATGTTTCTCAAACTCATACTCAGGAAATTCTTTTTGCTATTTCACAAAGCATTCTGTCCCTTGTAACCTTTGCCACAATCGAAGCTGTCGCAATAGCTAATGATTTGCTATCTCCCTTCACAATGCATTCCTGCTCTCCTTCATACTCACGAATCAAATGGTTACCATCAACTAGAACTATATCAAATGCTGATTTTTCAGCCACTTGATTTATCGCTCGACGCATTGCTAGAAATGTTGCGTTCAAAATATTCATCTCATCAATTTCCTTTTCCGAAGCAATCCCGACTCCTACGATACAATTTTTTTCTATAGCTTCAAACAATCTTTCCCTTTTTTTCTCAGTTAACTTCTTCGAATCGTTAATCTCCTGCAATTCTGGAAAATCCTGAATCACAATTACAGCTCCAGCCACAACTGGCCCCGCCAAAGGACCTCTCCCAGCCTCATCAACCCCAACAACAATTTTACTGTATTTTGCATCAAATTCCATTAATTCATTTCTTTTGTTTTCTAATTTGTCTTTACCCATAAATTTTTCCCTCTTTTTATTATTTTATAAAGTTTCAAATTCTAGCCCACATTTTTTTAATGCCTTCTTAAAAATCTTCTGGCAATTTTGCAATAAATTCTATATTTTCTTCTGTAATTGGATGTTGAAATTCAAGTTTATAGGCATGAAGCATTTGGCGTTTTTCTGTGTCTGTTCTGCCGTAAACACTGTCGCCTAAAATTGGGTATCCTAAATGTTTCATGTGAACTCTTATTTGATGAGTTCTTCCAGTTTCAATATGAACTTTAACAAGCGTAAATTTTTTTCAGTCTGAGAAATTACTTCGTAATTTGTAATCGCAGTTTTTCCTGAATTTAAGTCATTTATTACAGTCATTTTCTTCCTATCGTTTTTATCACGTCCGATTTGTGTTACAATTCTTCCGCTTTTCTGGTTTAGTTTTCCTTTTAAAATTGCAAGATAAGTTTTTTTTACAGTTTTATCGTGAAACATTTGTGACAATTTTAGATGTGCCTTGTCATTTTTGGCGATTATTAAAAGTCCGCTTGTGTCCTTATCTAGCCTATGCACAATGCCAGGACGGATTTCTCCATTTATTCTGACAAATCTTTGATGTGATACAAAATTGCATTTACAAGCGTTCCTGAATAATGTCCGTTTGCAGGATGTACAACAATTCCAGCTTTTTTTATTGATAACTGCCAAATCATTATCTTCATAAATTATTTCAATATCAATGTTTTTCAGGTTTAATTTCAACAGTTTCCAGTTCTGGAATTACAACTTTTATTGTATCATTTTCTTCAATTTTATAAGCAGGCTTTTGTCTTTTTCATTTACCAAAAATATTTTTCATCTTTTTATAAGCTGCTGAATACGTGTCCGTGTCAACTCGAGCCTTTCCGACAAAAAATTTATCAATCCTGCTCCCTGCCTCTTCCTTCAAAACAACAATATTTTCCTCATTTTCACTATTTTCAACATCTATTTCATCTTCAAATTCATTTTCAACTTCATATTTTTTTCATTCATAATTATCTATTTTTTTCTTTCTTTTATAATTTTTATTTTCCAAAAATTCTATTCTCTTTTTAAAAATTTATCCCGTCAATACAATGATTATAAATCAATTCCTTAATTGCACTCGTATCATTAGTTTCATAAAATTTCACAAGTAATTCCAAAAATTTCTCTTGCTGTTTTTATCGGTACAGAAATAATTCCAGCACCATTTTGAATCATTACGTGATTTGCAGTCATCATACTTGTTCTTTTATTTCCATCATAAAAAGTTGGCTTCTCATTAAATACAACATTAAATTTATTGCTTTTTTTCTGTTGCAGAGTTTTCACTTTCCAAAATTTTATTCAAATTATCATTCACTTTTTCCTTATTTGGAATTTCAGGCTTCCAGTCTGTTCCACCCATACTTACATCAGAAAATCTCAATTGTCCAGGAAAAGGATTTACATTTGCCTCCCCAATTAGCTGATTAATTTTGCAAATATAGTTTAAATCAAGAGGATATTCAATATTTTTCCAAAATAAATTCCCATGAATGTTTTAAATTAACAATGGCGTTTATATCCTTAACTTTCATATTCTGAACTCCCAGCCCTTGAAAAAAATCGTTTCTGTCTGAGGATAAGTCACAGCTATTCCTTCCAGATTTGCCGATTTCCAAATTGAATCCACTATATTTCTTTTTCGCAACAAAAAAATATTCTCCTCAATGTCATTTTATACTTATCTTTCATAAAATCACTCTTTTCTAAAAATTTTTCATCAATTTCTTAACTCTCATCATCACATTTCTGAAAAATACTCATCTCCTCTGAATACCCTCGATTATGATGATTCTTAGCCAAAAATCGCTACTTCCTCATCGACTTTTTCCAACTTTTTCAGAACTTCTTTGGGCGTGGTTTCGCAACTGCGTTTTTAAATCCTAATTTATGCAAAAACTCTCGTTATAATCGACACATTTTCTTTTTCCACAGTCGTGTAGAAGTGCTAATTTTTAAATATTTCTCATTATTTTTCAATTCCGTTTTTTTATTTTTTTATAAACTTCAAGCGAATGAAACTTGTCGTAATCAGACATTTTCCAAAAATATTTTCTTTTCTTTTTCTGTCAAATTTTTCAAAAGCCTCATTCATATAAGCCCTGTTAATTTTTGGTTTAAAAATATTCCATTGCTTTTTCTAATTATATACATTTTTCCACTCTTTTCCTAATCTTGATTTTTCTTATTTTTGAACTTTCTGACAAGATATGTTAAATTAAATTTCATCATTTAATATTTTTTTCTATAAACAGTATCTAAAAACTTTTTAAAAGTAATAAATTTCTACATAATCTATAAAATATTTTTCAATTTTTCAAATCTCTTTCACAACTATATCCCCAAAAATCTTTTTAACTTCCTAATATTCTTCCCTCTTTTTCCCAATAAATTCTCCTTTATCTTTCTTTTCAACGAAAAATACCATAAAATAACTATTTCTCTCAATTTTTTTAACCTTTATCAATGCTTTTTAATTGTTCATTCAAATCGTCTATTTTGATTTTAGAATTTCCTGTTTCCAAATTTTCATTGTTATTCTTTTTCAAATTTATCAATTCTTCAATATTTTTCACATCAAAAAACTGATTTTCTCTAATTCCTCTGAAAATATCAACTTTCATAAGTGTCAAATATTTCCCATCAAGCGATTTATCTTTTATCCCCAATTTCCTATTTTCAAAAATTCTCATCATTTAACTTTTTCAATATCAAACTTCGTATTATTTAAAAATAAAATTGCTCATAATCCGCACCTGTTGTGGTAAAAAAATCCATCTCCTACAAAATACAGCTTATCATTTTCATATTTCACAAAAATTTCTCTTCTATGGTTTTTAATTTTTTCCCCTTTTTCGAAGTAAATTCGTAAAAATTCTTTTTCCCAGATACTTTATTACAAATCTGATTTATTCTCTCTTCATCGTTTTTCCTAAGTTTTTTTGGATATTCATAAATATAATATCTTTTTCAATCATTTGTGGAAATTCAAGAAATGGTAATATTCTCGCTATTTTATTGATTTTTCATCCCTCTGTTTCCAAAAATTTTAATTTTGAAAAAATCAATTATCTCTTTGGAATTTATATAAAGAATATTTTCTTTTTGCACTCACATGTCCCCATCAGTCCTTCCAGCCTGCTGAATACCTTTAAAAATCTTGATTTTGTTATTTTCCAGAATTTTCCTAAATTCTGATTTAACACTTTTTTTATTAGGATTTTCATCAAAAGATTCAAATTTCTGTCCATCATATTCTACAAAAAACATATATCCAAAAATATTTTGTATTCTCAAAATCTCTTATTAATTTATCCATTTTTGTCTTCTCCGTATCAATTTTTTTCCATTTTTTTATCCTCTAGCTATTCTCATTTCATACCTAACTTTATTATTTTTAAAAAAACTTAAAAATTATGATTATTTCCCCAAAACCCTTTATTTATTTAACTTTTATTATCTCAAGTTTATAAAATAAGTATATCAAATTTCTTTTTAGAAATACAATTTTGATTTTTGTAAATTTTGTAAATCTTGAAAAAAATTAAGTAAATTGAGTTATACTTTATTAAATTCTTATCTTTTTAAATTTGAAGGAGAAAAAATGATTAAAAATTGTATTATTACTCACTTTACCATTAATATTAAATTCCTGCGAGATAATAGCTGGATACGCCGTCCTTCATACTGCAAATGAAGGAATCAGGGAAATGAACAAAACTAACCAGTCTAAAAAAATCAGATGGAGAATATGCCATTAGAAATAAAAAAATACAAGCAGGGAGTTTTGATGGCTCTTAAAAAAATACCAGTAGTCGTGAAATAAGTGGAAAAGGAAAAAAATTTGGAAAAATAGAAATTTCTATTCCTGAAAAATACTGAAATTAAAGAAAAATGCTAAAAGCTATTAAAAACGAGAGAAAGCTATTTTAATTATCATTTGACTGATTTGAAAACTGGATATGGATTGCCAATCTATATTAGAATAAATAGTTGCAATTATGGCGAAACTGGAAAAAGAACTAGATTTTTCCTATGATATTCAAAATCTCGATGAAGAAAAGCAGAAAAAGAAGCCAGAAATTTAATTGAAAAAAATAAAAGAAGCAAACTATGATATAAAATGCGAGATTTCCTCAAAAGAAAATTAGGTGTGTAAATTTTACACACCCTTCTATCAATTTTTAAAAATTCCTTCAAAGATATCTTTTAGTATCAGCTATCACCTATGATATAAACCCCTTCTTTTTAATATTTTTTTACATAAGTTGTTTTAACTTGCGAACTTCCAAAATTATTTATTTTTCTCAGTAATTTTTATAAAGCATTATCACCTATTTTTTTCTACATTAGTTGATATGTCAAAGCTTTTCCCCTCCTTGTACTCTTTCAAATTATTTTTATAATATTCATCAAGCGGATATTCTGTCAATTTCTTTTCATAATATTTTATTTGCTTATCAATATACTCTTCACTCTGTTTTTTTATAATATTTCTCATAATTCTCATCTTTTCCATTATTTACTATCTTTTCAAAATTCTTTTTACCTCTTTCAAATACAACTAATTTTTTTAGGAAAAATAACTTTTCTTTTCCTTATCATACAAAAACTGATAGCATATTTCCGAAATCTGTTTCCATCGGTTCCTTCACTCTTCTAAATTCAAGTCCTTCCGGCATTAAAAATCGAGATATTTTCAAATACTTCTGTATTTTTCTCTTTTTCGTAAAATTACACTTTGAATATAGTTCTTTTCTTGAATTTCTTTTTTTCCATATCAATTTTTCGCTTGTTCCTGTTTTTTTCTTTCTTTTTCTTTTTCTTTTTGCCTCTTGTTCTGGAGTTTCAGGCTTTTCTGGCAAAGGGTTACAAAAAAACTATTTGGATATTCTGCACAAGCATATACCAACGCTGTTCCCCCAAAATATGTTACTGCTGCTGCAGTCGCTAATGCAGCACAAGAATTTATGCAAAAATACCGCTATCAACATCAAAAAAATAAAATCTTAAATTTTTTTCATCTTCTTCTACCTTTCATAAAAAATAATTTTTTTGTATTATATCATATTTTTAATGTTTAATAAAAATTATATTCAAATAAATTATTTCTAAGCATTTTATTACTCCTTTTTCCCAAAATTTTTACAATAATCCATTAAATAAAAAAATACACTTAACTTATTCTAAAAATTATAACTATTCTATGCAAATCTCTGCATTATTTAATTTTATCGCCTTGATATTATACTCGAATCTATTTAAAATAAAAATATTAAAATTTAGAGTTTGATTAAAATAGTCATATCTCTTGAATTCAGTTTTTAAGGCAGTTTTATTATAAAACCCACCAAAATTTTTAAAGAAAAATCAATAAAAATCGCCTTAATACACAAATACCAAAACGATTTCTCTAAAAACTCTATTCACCTTTTATTCTCTCAATAATTTCTGAACATCAGACACCTTCACATCTTCATCAATTCCATCCTCGCCTTTTTACTTCGCCAAATCCCCATTTGCAGTAAACAATATCAATTCCAGCATTTTTAGCTGTATTTACGTCCACAATCATATCTCCAACAAATAATATTTTTTTCTTTTGAAATATTTAAGTTTTGTGCCATTTTATAAACATTGTACGGGTTTTGGCTTATTTGGATACTCCTTTTCATTTTGAGCCAAATATTCCATCAAATTTCCATTTAGATAATTTTTTTATCAACTGCAGATAAAGCTGTTTCATGATCCTTATTTGTTACAATACCTTTTTTTCACGCCATTCTGTTCCAAAAAAATCAAGTAATTCAGGTATTCCTCCATAAGGCTCGACACCATAGTCAAAGTAAATATCATAATATTTTCTTATAACTTTTTCCATTTCCTCATTCGTTACATCCTCATACTTCTCTTTTTCCCAAAATATTCCGTGCAAGCCCTGAAACTCCACCACCAACAAATTTTTACACATTCATTAGCAGAATATTGCTTTTTCCCAAGTTCTTCCATCGCTGAATTTACAGTCTTTGTAATAGATTTTGACGTATCCATAAGCGTTCCGTCCAAATCAAATATAACTAAATCGTATTTCATAAATTTCCACTCATTCCCTTCCTAATCCACTTTAAACAATTACTAAAAATCTCATCAATCTAACTTTCAATATTTTAAGAGATTAATCTCTAAATACTATTATTACTGTTTTATTTACGCTTCAGGCTCAATAACATTTCCGTCATCATCAATTGGATTTCCATCGTCATCCACTCTAACAACCTTAATGCTATCCAAATGCCCTCTCACACTTTCCTTAAATTTTTCAATATATATTTTTCTATATTTTTCACGCTCTTTCTTCTCTTCTTCCGTTAATTCTCTCTCACGTGCTAATTTTGAAAAATTCATTTATTTTTATAATGTCTTCCATTTTTCGATTTTCCTTTCAATTTTTATTTCTAGTTTTCTACATTGACTTTTTATCTAAAATATCATTTAAATAAAATTCGTTAATGTTAAGCCTTTAATGTCAGGCTTATTTTTATCTCTTTTTCCAATTTATAAATTTTATAATCCAAAAAGTATATAACAATATTATTATACTGCATTACTTGTGATTTATCAACACTTTTTCCTAAAAGCATTTCTTTAAAAAATTTATACATTTTCACAAATGTATATAGTAAAAATCACAGTTAATCTTAATAACCGTGATTTTAATTTTGCAAAAAGTTTTTATTTATTATTTTTTTAAAATGCTGAAACTATATAAGCAATCAAAAACAACATACAATATAAAGATATTTGTAATATCAAGTAAAGATAACACTAAATATCCATAATACTTTAGTTTATTCTTATTTTTTTGTTTATACAAGCGGGCTTAACTTCTTTTTTTAAAACCCTCCCATATTTTCCAACAACATCAAAGTTTTAAGTGAGATTGCAGATATATTGAGTAAATTAGCCATTATTAATGTCGAATATGTATATTTATTTAACCTATTATCATCTTTTTACAAAAATTTTGCAATTATAAAAAATCGGTATTTGTAAAACTATAATTCCATAAAATTGCATATTCCTATGATAAATCAACCCTAATAAATCAATAAAAAAACTAGAGAAAAAAAGCAACATAAGACAAGAACTTAATATTTTTTTCTTTTTCATTATCATAAACAATAAAACAACCAAAAATACATACTATTACGTGTAAGCCTTGGTTTTGTGAAAAAAATCCTTGCCCAAAAATTTTTTTATACATAAAAGCAAATACACTATTCAAAAACTAAATCACCCCATAAAAAAATTTTTTTAATTTCTTTTTTTCCTAAAAAAATTTTTATAAAACAAAAGAAATAATCTAAATAAACTATAAAACATTAATAAATTCAAAAAAATATAAGCACAATCAATTCTTTCAATTTATTTCACACTTCCAAATAAATCATTCAAAGCCTCACTCATTGTTGGGTGAGTAAATATCATATCTTTTAAGAATGTATATTTTTGTTCAGCTTTCATAGCTGCCGCAACAATATTTATCATTTCGTGGGAAGTGTTGCATAATAAAGTACATCCCAGTATTTTATCTGTTTTTGCATCTATAACTGCCTTAAGCAGTCCATCTGTTACACCTTCTATTTTTGCTTTTGGAATTGCCATTGCTTCAAGTCTCCCTGTTTTTACTTCATATCCTTTGGCAATTGCTTCGCTTTCAGTCATTCCAACTCTTGATAAAGGTGGATTTATGAATACGCTGTATGGAATTACATTTCTGTCGTTTACTTTTCTATTTCCTCCATTGTAAAGGTTATCTCTTATTATTCTAAAGTCATCAAGAGAAATATATGTAAATTGAAGTCCGCCTTTCACATCTCCCATTGCCCAAATATTATCAGCTGTTGTTTTCAGTGTTTCGTCAACTACAACCGCACCTTTTTCGTCAGTTTTTACTCCTGCCGCTTCCAGGTTAAGCCCTTCTGTATTAGGTTTTCTTCCGATTGCCACAAGAATTGCGTCTGATTCAATTTCGCTCTTGCTTGACCCTTGTGAAATTTGCACGTATCCTTTTCCATTTTTATCAACAATTTCCTCAATTTTTGATTCTAGTAAAAATTTGATTCCTTTTGCCTCAAATATAGCCTTTGCTCTATCAGCAATTTCTTCATCTTCCCTAGGCATAAGTCTTTGTGCCAAATCAATCACTGTAACTTCTGACCCAAAATCAGCATACATAGAAGCAAATTCCAGCCCAATGTACCCTGCTCCCAAAATAGTCAATTTTTTTAGGGAAGTTCCTTTAATTCCATAATTGAAGTACTTGTATAAACGTGATTACTTTCTTTTAAGCCCTTTTATACCAGGAATTATTGTAGTCGAACCTGTATTTATAAATATTTTTTTCTCCTTCAATCTGAACATTTTCACCATTACTCTCAATATTAACAACATTTTTTTGAAGCAAAACTTCCAAATCCATCATAAATATCAATATTTTTCCTTTGTAGCTAGCATTTCATAATTTTTTTCCACGTAATGCACCAATTAATGTATTTTTATTATTTATGCTTTCTTCATAAAAATTTTTCCTTTTCCTCAATACCATTTAATCCTTTATTTTTTTAAGAACTTTTTGTACTGTCAACAAGTTTTTTTGTAGGAATACACCCAATATTTATACAAGTCCCTCCATACATCTTGTCCGATTTCTCAATCAAAGCCACATTTTGACCTTTCCCAGCTAAAAAAATCCTGCCAAAGTTTTTTTCCACCTTTTTCCAAATCCAATTATTACTGCATCGTATTTTTTTCATTTTCTTCGTCCTTTCCATTTTATACAATTATAGTTACATAATTGTATTTATTATAAAATTAATTTTTTTATATTATAAGAGTACCACATTTTTTTGTAAAAACAAGAGTATTTGTGTTTACAAATTTATATTAATTTTTTTCAATATCCTCCTCCTTAATAACTAAAATATCCAAAGTCTTCTCATCTTTCATAAACTCTACCATATAATCATTTTGGAAATTCAGGAAATATTATCACAACTGTTCCAATCGAATTTTTTTAAAAACTTTATCAGACAATTTTTCTTTTTGCTTTTTACTACATCATATTCATCATTTTTATTTCACAATTAATTAATCATTTTACTCTTTTTCTTTTAAAAATTTTTCATACTGCTTTTATTCTTCCGCTTTGACCTTCGTTATAATTTTTTTAATTTTTGTTGAGTTTTTAACCACATCTACCCATTCTTTTATTTCTTTCAAATTTTTTCTCTATAATAATATTTTTAACAAATAATCAATTGCTCTATAATCTTTTAGCTCAGCTGCTTTTTAAGTACAAATCAAAAGATTCGAGTTTATAACCTTCTTCTTCCAAAATTTGTGCTAAATATATTTGTGAATCAGTGTATCCTGCATTCGCTGCTATCCTATACCATTTTTTTGCTTCATCAATATTTCTATTTCTATGCTCAATAATTCCTATAAAAACAGCAGCTTTCTTTTAAACCATTTTTCATATGCTTTTTTTATATTTTTTTCCATTCCTTTTTCTTTTTCATCCTTAAAACGATAATAAAAATCAGCTGTATACAAAATTCCTTCTTTTTAACTTCTCCATTTGTAAAAAAATATTTTTCTGCTGTATCATAATCTTTTTTTAAAAATACTTTCCTCTCCTTTTTATATACAACTCAAAGAACTCTTTATCCATTCTATCTTTTGATAAACTGTATTCCAGTAAATCATTTGCTTCATCATCAAATCTAAAAAAATTTCTTTTGTATTTAATATTTTATCTTGCCAGTATTTCAATTTTTTTCATTATCTTTTTTTCATATAATATTTTTTTATTAAGTATAACATCGAATCCATATCTTTGCGATTTCCAGCTTCTATAAAAATATTTCTCAGCCTCATTTTTCTATTTGTTTTATATAAAAACGTAGCAAAAGATTTATATCCTAATACATTCTCTTTATCCAATGATTTTTTTGTACCATTCTTCCGCCTTTTTATAATCATTATTATCCTCAGCAATCATACCTAAAAATTGTACCTGCCTTTTTATTTCCTTTTTCAAAAGCTATCTCATACCTCTTTTTCCCTTCATTTTTCATCAATATGTTCATAATACATATCTGCAATTGAAACATAAGCAGTTTTGTCATATTTTTGCCACTTTTAAAAAAATACTTTTTCCGCTTTTTTTATAGTTTTTCTCTGTTCAATTCATAGGCAATTCTTGCCATTAATTGAGCTTTTTTTCAGGATTTTTCTTATTTTCCAGATAAAAAAATAAACATCATCAATATCTTTTATTACTACATCATTTCCTTGATTTTTTTACATCCTATTAACAGACAAAGTAACATCAGTAAAAATATATTTATTCATTTTATAATTCCGCCTTTTTCAAAGTTTTTATTCCTTTCGATTTTTTTACATTCTGTACCAAATCCCACAATCCTGCATTCATCATCAAAAAAATAGCAAATATCCTTCCCAAATTTCAACTTCTAAAAATTTTTCTTCCCTTCCTTTAAATAAACTGTTTTTCCATCATCCCAATATTTTTTTCCAGCTTATCCTCAATTTCTATTTCCACATACTCATACAATTCATATTCATAATCTAGAAATAACCGAATTCCCTTAAATTTTTAATATTGCTTCCATTCCAATTTCTTTTTCAATTTTTCATTTTCACTAACTGTTTTCTATTTTTTTCAGTTCTCCTGTTTCATAAGACAAATATATTTTTTTATCTCTCCGTTATTAAAAGAAAAAAATCATATCCCGCTCGCTTACCATATTCTCACTTTTTCCAGTAAAATCTATCATCTTCAATTTCAAATTTTCCATAAATCAAAAATTCCTTCTGCATAATTATTCCTATTTATTAAGATTACTATATTTTCACAAATTTTTTTACTCCAAAAATAAATATTAAGCCTGTTATTAGTAAAATAACATCCGATAATATTTTGGAAATATCAATCTCAAAAAATCTAATTCTTTAACTTTTATACCAGCTTCATTGTATTCTTCCCTCTTAAAATAAATATCGCCTTCTATTATATTTTCAGGAATTTCTATTTTATGTGTAAATTTAGCCATTTTCAATATATTAAGAATTTCCAGCAATTTATTCTCCCGTCTTCTCCTATTAATAAATAAAAACTGTATAATTTTTTTATACGAAACGCTTGAAAGTTCCGTTACCTTCCTATTTAAATTAATCTCCACATATTTATCAGAATTATTTTCAAATTTATCAATATTTTTTTATAAATTCAGTTTCTCTATTTTCATAAAATTCTCCATTTTTTTATTTCTTTTTATGATTTAATTTTTTTCTGTTTTCTTCAATTCTTCTAATTCTTCATTTATTTTTCAAAAGCTTGACTGTATTTCCCTTGCTTTTCGTACAATTTGGCTAAACTTGTTAATGCAAGTTCCTTGTGTGCAAGTTCTTTTTGCTTTTTAAAAGATTATTTTTCAGCCTTGCCGTAATCTCCTTTCATTTCATAAACTTTTGCTAACAGACGTAATAATCTTGCTCTTTTTTTCTTCAATCCGTTTTACATTGTCTTCTGAATGTGAAAATAAATTTTTCCGATTCTTTTTAATAACCATTTTTCAGCTTTGTCATAATCTTTTTTTCGACATATAAAGTTCCCTAAAAAGTCTTTCTGCATTCGGATATTTTTTTCATTAACAAGCTCCTTGTAGAGTTTTTTTCAGCTTCATCAAAGTAATCGTGCCTCTGATAATAAAAAAAGCCAAAGCATTTTTTACCTCAATATTTTTATTTAAATTTCTTTTTAAACGCTTCCACCACTTCGCTATTAATTTCTTTTCCTTTCTCCATATACCCACACTCTAAACAAGGTGTCCTCGCTGTAATCTCCTTGATCCATTGCCCTTATATAATACTTTCTCGCATTTAACTCCTCCATACGATTAGCATATATCTGCCCTGCAAATGCACTTGCTTCCTTTACTCCTCTGTCTGATCCTTTTTCTTGCCCATTTCAGTGCCTCTTCATTTTCCCCTCTCGCACTATAGTTTCTTGCCAGATAATAATCTGCCATCGGAATATCCTTTTCCACACTTTTTAAAAATACACTACCCCAATTCGTAAATATTTTTCTCTGAACTTCTATCCCCTTTTGCAAAATTCTTTCCTTTTCCGCCATTGTCGGATTTTTCTTCATTTCAGCAATTTCCGTTTTTGCCTTTTTAAAAGCTCCTTTTTCATCCTCCGAAAAAGGGAATATTCCACTACAGCTTACTAAAAATAATACACTTACCAAAATTAAAATTATCTTTTTCATAACTTGTCCTTTCTATATTTTTTTCAATATTAGCAAAATTTATATTTTAAATTTTTATACAGTAATATTATACCCTATTTTTATTTACATTTCTTTTTAAAATATAATTTTAACAACAAAAACAAATTCTTTATTGCCATACAAAAAAAGACTGAAAAAAATTCCAGCCTTTAATTAAATATTTCTATACCAATCTTTCATCCTATTTTTACTATTAAGAAATTCTATAACCTTATTTCTTCCATTAAGTACAAATTTATGCTTAAATCCATCTTTTGTTACAATACTTATACCATTTGGTGCTATAAGTAATGTATTTCTTTTTGTATTTCAGCTATGTCAGAATATTTTATTTCCGTTTCGCCTCTTTGAATATTAAATACATGTGACTTAAAAATCAATTTATCTTCATAAAAATGAATTTTTTTCCTCCTACAGCTTCTATTCCTCTAAAAATAATTAGCCATTATACTTTGTCCTGTAAAAATCTTTCATTCCATCATCTCCTTAAATTTTCTATCATTTTACATCTAATCTCTCTATAAGCTATTATAACTTGCAGACACTGCTATATAATGATACCTTTATTAATTAATAACTATTTTTATTATCTATTTAATTATAGAACATTAACACAATACTTTAGGATATATTTAAAAATTAATTATTATTGTATAATTATAATACATTCATTAGATTAAAATAAAATGAGAACTTCTTATTTTTCAATCAAATTTAAGACTTTTAGTCATTTTTATCACTTAATTCTCAAGGTACACTCTATATAGCAATCAAATAATATTTCTCCTTTTAATTTAGGATTTACCAAATAATGACTTTCAGAATAATAATAAATTATTTTTCAGATTTTTCCAAAATTTTTATAGCATATCCAAACTCTTTTTAATATTAAACTATAAGGTTAAAATAAATTTATATTTATAGACAAAAATGGACTGAAAAAATCCAGCCCTTTTTATCATTCATTATATTTTTATTTCTATGACCGGAGTTATTAAAAAAGTTCTTGTTTTATAATATTATAAAATATAAAACTTATTAAATTTCCTGCTTCAACTTTTTTCATCTTATCAAGATCCTGTATTAACAGTTCCTGTCAATCTGATTTCCTATAAAAAAACTGCATTATTCTCAGTACCGTTTTTCCAAAATTATAATATTATAATTTCGTATTCACCACATCAAAAGCACATATTGCAGTTAAATCCTTTAAATACTCCTTTTGCCCTGTTTATATCCCCATAATGTCCTAAAAATCATCTTATCCAGAAAAGACACGAGAATGGCGGGATTATCAGCATATGAATTTTTATAAGTAACATTCTGCATTTTATTTTTAACATCTATTAAATCTGAATTTTTCTGTTTTTAGAAGTTCTCCGCTAAAAAGCGCATTCCAGTAATCCGTATTTTTGATTATGATAATCATTTGTAAAAATATCAGCATTTGGATTAAACGATTTTTATGTCTTCATAAATTAGCTGTAACTCTTCATCTACCATATTTTCGACTTTTTGAAAGCTGTATATGTGCTGCCATTTTTATCTGGTCTATGAATATTTCATCATATTTATTTTTATACTTAAAAATATGTGCCAGCTATCAATTATTGTTATTAGCGGGGAACATTTTTTTATTCTGTCATAGCCAGTATTTGTCACATTTTTAAGATATTGCTCAAAATAGCTATTCCTGATGGTTCGACTATTAAAAAAATCAGGATTTAAAGTATTATCAATTACAAGAAGTGAAGATATAAAAATCTGCCTTTGTACTGCAACAGGCACATCCGCTTGTAAGTTCCCATACGTTTAATTCTACATTTCCATTTTTCTGGTTATTTTTCTTTCATCTCTTCAGTATTATTTCTCAAGATTTCACCATCAATATTTACATCTCCAAATTCATTTTCAAAAATTACATATTCTCTTTTTGTGCTTTTTAACCATCTCTTTAATAAATGTAGTTTTTCCTGCTCCAAAGAAAGCCAGAAATAACAAGTATTTTTCAATTTTTCACCTTTTTCTTTTGGCCTTTTTATTCATTTTACTCTTTGTGAAGTCACTATAAACTACTGGTTTTATTACTCCATCAGCTTTTGTTCTCATAAGTTCCAAGGCTTTTTCGACATTTTCAAAACCTTCAAATCTATGAGTAATTAAAAGACTTGGATCTAATTTTCCAAATTCAATCAATCTTGCCAATTTTTCAAGTCTTAATCTTCCACCTGGCATAAGCCCTCCAAAAATTTGCTTGTGTGCCATTCCAGTTCCCCATTCAACTCTAGGTATCTGTATAAATTCTCCGCTTCCCAGATAATTTACATTTCCAATCCGTCCGCCTGGTTTTAAAATCTTTATAGCAGTAGCAAATACTCTCTGATCTCCTCCAGCAATTAACACTCTATCTACACCTTTTCCATCTGTCAATTCCATAATTTGTTCGTCTGCAGGTGCTTTTTTAAAGTCAACAATATCTGTCGCACCATACGCTTTTGCGATTGGTACAACTTGTTCTCTTGAATCCACAGCAATTATTCTTCCAGCTCCTTTTAACGCAGCTGCTGCAACTCCCATAAGTCCCACAGGTCCCAATCCAAATACTGCAACAACATCACCAAATTGAATATCAGCAAGTTCTGCACTATGAAATCCAGTAGGTACCATATCACTTAACATACATGCTGTTCCGTAATCCATACCTTTTGGAATTAATGCTAAATTACCATCTGCATCATTAACGTGAAAATATTCTCCAAAAACACCATCTTTGACATTTGAAAATTTCCATCCAGCAAGCATTCCTCCACCATGCATTGGATATCCTGCCTGAGCCTCTACCGAATTCCAATCTGGAGTTATCGCTGCAACTAATATTCTATCTCCAACTTTAAAATCTTTAACTAATTCCCCAACTTCAACTATTTCTCCACAAGCTTCATGCCCTAAGACCATATCATGTCTTTCTCCAACTCCACCTTCATAAACAGTATGTATATCTGAAGTGCATGGTGCAAGTGCAAGTGGTTTTATAATTGCATCTGTCGGCCCACATTTAGGTCTATCTTTTGTAATCCAACCAACTTCTCCGATTCTTTTCATTACAAACGCTTTCATTTTTTCTCCCATTTTGGAAACCTCCTAGATTAACAATTGCATAATTTTTTTCTTAATATGAGTATAACCCATAAATTTTTAAAAATGCAAATTTTTATTATTTAAAACTTTTTATTTTTCTATTATTTAAAACTTTACTTAAATATGTTATACTAAAAAAATAAATCAAGGATTAACTATGTTTTTTTAATAATTATTCTAATAATTTTTATATGTTATACTCAGTAACATGAACAAATAAAATTCTAATATCTCAAAAATTTAATAGAGAACTTAAAAATCTTAATGAGAAAAAAAGCGAGAATGAGAAGAACTAAAAAGATAGAATGAGAGATTTAAGAAAAGAAATTCGTAAAAATTAATGAAGAAATAGGAAAAGAAGAACTGAATACAAAAAAATCCTTATTTTTCAATATTTGTACAAAAAGATTCGCAAAATTTGCAAATAGAATTGGATGATTATGAGTTTGAGCTAAAAAAATAGGCTTACAGGCAAAAAGATAAAAATTAAATAATTCGTTATTCTCTATTGGCTCAATCACTCCATACACACCATAAAATGTTATGTCTTTTAAAGGTCTAGCCACCTCAATTTCTCCAACCCTCTCGCAATATTAATTAACCCTTTATTTTTTTAGTTGCATCAAAATTTTCCGTACGATAACAGGATTTGTATTTATACTTCCAGCAAGAAAAATCACTTGTAATTTTGTGACTTTTTGTTATGTCGGTAATCGTTTTTGAAAGTTAAAAACAGTTGTAAATACGACAAAAAAATACGCCAGATTTATGACGCATTTTTAATATTTATTCTTTCTCTTTCTGATACTGCGATACTGTTTTCCCTGTCCATTTTTTAAATGCCCGATAAAAGGAAGAAGTTTCAGTATATCCTACTAGATAGGCTATTTCATCTATTAAAAGTTCCTTTGCTTCCAAATAGTTGAAGGTCATTATTTTTCTGAATATCTTTTTACCATCTGATTAAAACTGGTATTTTTCTGCTGACAGATTTCTTTGAAGAGTCCTTCCACTTATCCCAAACTCTTCTGCTACATTTTCCAGTCCAAACTGTCCGCTCGGAATAAGCTGAAAAAAAGTTTTTTTGAACTCTGCTTGTAAAAGTTTCAAATGTCTCACTTTCCATTTCTACCAGTTTCTGTTTCAATTGCGGTTCCAAATATTCCACCATTATGTTATTTGCCGTCAAAAATGGCTTTTTCAAATCTTTCATGCTAAAAATGACTTCATTTTGCTTTTGCTTTATTTATCGTAGCATTTATCTCTTTTTGTCAATAATTCACCATATTCAAAAGGACTTGTAACACTTACTAGAGATATTTTTTTCCCAATTCCTTTATTCAATAAATTTATCAACATAAGCTGTTCATTCAAAACTGCAAAACGTGGCAATTCCTTCTCCCTTTGTTCAAAAAATACTGCACTTGAACTATTTCTTCAAATTCTTTAATTTCCAAAAACACAGGCCCTATTAATTTTCTTGTATTTTGCCAATCTTTTTAAACCTTCAAGTCCATTTTTGAAGAAAGTGCCGCAAAAAAGATGGAATAAATACGTTCAAATTATCAATATTGCTAATCGCTAAAAATTTG
>BNJV01000325.1_pt1 | contig 59614 bp, 75 predicted proteins | sample 8540591 | NCBI WGS metagenome assembly BNJV01 (sample SAMD00202457, study PRJDB9452) | human saliva metagenome | host: Homo sapiens | reverse complement strand
TTTATTCTAATAATTAAACTTAGCAAGATTGCTACGCAGTCACCTGTGCTAGACTCCGACTAGTTTGCCCAACTCTCCGAGACTTCCTCCTTTCAGTCGTCAAACAATCGTAGTTGAACAAATAAAGCTCTGTCAGTTTACTAAATTACAAAAATATTTGTTGTCGAAATTACTTAACAAATTTATTTTTAGATTTATGTTCAATAATATTTTTATAATCAGAATAAATATTGAAATTATTACCAAAAGTGAAGATACTGCAAATGCTGATACTATTGACTCTGATGAGCCTGACAGGTATAAAGCATCTATTTCTAGTGGCAAAGTGAATGTTTTTCCTCTCGCTTTTGATAACTGCATTTACTGCTCCAAATTCTCCTAACGCTCTTGCTGTACAAAGGATAATTCCATAAAGAAGTCCCCATTTTATTTGTGGTAATGTTATTTTTCTGAAAAATTGTGAAATCCGTCTGCTCCCATTAATGCAGCCGCTTCTTCCTCATCTTTTTCCTGTGCATTCAGAATCGGAATGATTTCCCTTGAAATAAAGGAAAGTTACAAACACAGTAGCTAAAATTACTCCTGGAATTGCAAACACTATTTTTTATGTCAAGTACAAAAATTTATTTCAGATGCTCAATATAAGGTGCTGCCCAGCCCATTCTTCCAAAAGTCATAATGAAGGCAAGACCTGCTATTACTGGAGAAATCGAGAAAGGGATGTCTATTAGCGTTGCTAAAATATGTTTTCCACGAAAATGAAAAACTTTTGTGAGAAGCCATGCTGCTGCTATTCCAAAAAGTATTTATAATTAATGCTGATATTGTTGCAATTACTGTAATTTTTCAAAGGCTGAAAGGACGTATTTATCTGTTAAGCTTCTTATGTAAAATGCCCAGCCTCTTTTGAAGCGAATTTACAATAATTGCAATTAGCGGCAATACTAACATAATACCGACAAATAGGATACTTACTCCTATTAATACATACTTTATAATGTTATATCCATCACTCTTTTCCCTTTCCTAAACATTGTTTGTCCGCTTGAACTGGTTCATTTGAACAAAATTTATTAAAAAAATAAAAGTGTGAATGAAAAATATTAGCATAACTAGAGCAATTACAGTGGCAGAAGGATAATCACATAATTTAATTTTTTTGCATAATTACATAGGAAACAACTTGTGTATGCTCTTTTTAGGCTGTTTCCTGAAATGTAAATTACACTTCCATATTCTCCAAGCCCTCTTGAAAAGCAAGTCCAAATCCTGTTAATAAAGCAGGTCTTATTTCGGGGAAAAATTACTTTCCAAAAAGTCGTCTTTCCGTCTGCACCTAAGATGTATGCCGCTTCTTCGTACTGATTGTCCAGCTTTTTCCAGAATTGGCTGAACTGCTCTTACCACGAAAGGAATTCCTACAAAAATTAAGGCAATTATTATCCCAACGTGAGTATATGAAATTTTTATCCCAATTTTTGCAAAATATTTTCCAACCATCCCAGTATCAGAATACATTTTTTTGAAAGTGTGATTCCTGCAACTGCAGTAGGCAAGGCAAAAAGGCAATTCAAGCATTCCGTCTAAAAATCTTTTTCCAAAAAGTCGTATTTTACAAGCTACCCACGCTAAAATTACTCCGAAAACACAGTTTACAGCGGCAGCGATAAATGAACAGAGGACGCTTGTAAAAAAATGCATTCAAAACTGGCTTTTTCTGTTACAAGTTTCCAAAAATTCAAGAGGTGATAGCCTAAAGGAATAAACTAATATCGAGGCTAAAGGTATTAATATCAGAAATTGACAGCATTGTCAATGATATTCCAAATGTAAGTCCAAAATCCTGGAATTACAGACTGCTCTTTTTCTTTTTTTAATGCTAATATTTTTCATTTTCACTCCTTTCATAACAATATCTCTAATTAAAAGATTTTTGCTATTCTCTTATATTAAATAAAAAGACTTTTTGACAATGAACCTTTGCTACACAATATTATTACTATTTAATTTCTGAAATAATTTATACTTCTAATTTTCATAAATTTTATCAAATAATGCACCTTCATTGAAAAAAATTTCTCTATAGGCTTTTTTTCCAACCACCAAAAATCATCTATTTTTGTCAGTTTCATTTTTCAAGTCAAATTTATTTTCATATTTTTAAAAATTTTCTGATTGTAGGGTCTGTAGCCACTTTCAGCGATTATTTCCTGCGCCTTTTCTGAATACAGATATTTCAAGTATTCTGTACTTATCTGATAAGTCCCGTTGCTTTTTGCAACTTTGTCAACTACCGCTACTGTAGGCTGTGCCAAAATACTCACATTCGGATAGACAATCTCATATTTTTCAGGATACTCCCTAATCGTAGCAATCGCCTCATTTTCCCACGCAATCAGTACATCTCCCTGATTATTTTTCCACAAAGTCGTAGTTGCTGCCCTTGCCCCTGAATCCATTACTGTCACATTGTCATAGATATTTTTCACAAAATTTTTGAATCTTATTCTCATCATTTCCAAATTTTTCACGTCCGTATGACCACGCCGCCAAAAAATTCCAGCAAGCTCCACCGCTGCTTTTCGGATCAGGTGTTATCACTTTTTATTCCTTTTTCTGCTCAAACTGTTCCAATCCTTAATATTTTTCAGTTTCCTTTTCTTACAAGAAAAAAACGATTGTAGAGGTATACGGAGAAAGAGCTTCCTGGAAATTTGTTTACCCAACCTTTTTCAAGTAAGTCTACCTTCTCAAGAAGTGCCACATCATTTTTCCAGTGCTAAAGTTACCACATCCGCATCAAGCCCTTCAATTACCGAACGTGCCTGTGAGCCTGAGCCTCCATGCGATTGGGAAATTTTCACATCCTGTCCGTATTTTTGCCTGTAATATTCTATAAACAACTTGTTATACTTTCTCATACAGTTCACGAGTAGGATCATAGGAAACATTTACAATTTCCAATTTTTTTCCTACTTTTTCCAGATTTTGCTGTTTTTGCCGCATAATTCCGATAAAAATAAAGAAAAATAACAATTATAGCAAATATTACTGGTATTTTTCAGTTTCTTTAACATCTTCACGTTCCCCTTTTTATGAAATATGTCTATTCAATAATCTAATTAATATTAAATCATATAGAAATTATCCCCACTTACTACTTCTTCTGTAAGTTTCAAATTTTGCCCATTTTTTTGTGAATTTCCACTTTATTTTACATTTTTTTGATTGTAATCTAAAAGATAATTTTTCATATCTTCCCTAGTTTTTAATCTGCAATCCAAATCCTGCTGTGTCTAATATTGGCAATCCCTGTAAAATGATAATCTTCCAATTTAACAATATCAAAAATTTTTACAGTCTCGCACTAAAACTGCCGCCTCACTTTCAAGTGATATAATGTCAAAAATATTGTGGATATTCAAAAACTATCTCCTTTTTGAGGCACTTCATCGCCTACATGATATGTCTTTTTCTTTTGTTCCTTCTTTAGACATTCTCGCATTTTCAAAAATCGAAATATAGTTCTTCAAAAATGTACCCATCAATTTTTATGTCATCCTTTTTCAAAAATAAGGTTTTTCTCCAATCGTATCAATATTTTTCCACTACTCCTGCAGCGGCAGTCTGATGTGAAAGCCTGTCAATCAGTATCAATTCTCCCAAAAGCCTTATTTTTTGAACAAATCAACAATGATTTTATCTGAAAATTCAATTTTACAAAATGCAATTTCATTTTTTTGTGATACTTTGTGTTTTCAATTTTTTTCTCCATGTATTCACATCAATTTTATAAATAATTTCTTTTAGCATTGCAGGGAACTTTCTTTTCGTTCCAAGTTTTTGCCAAATATTCTTTCCCAACTGTCATTTCATCATCATCCATCCACAGTAATGCAGCTTCAACCGATTTTGCAACTGGAAGAGTTTTTGTTTTTGTAATAACAGAACCACGACTCACATCCACTTCCTTGTCTAGTTGAATTGTAACAGCCTGTCCAGAAAATGCCTCTTCTACATTTTCTATCTCCATTTAAAATCGTTTTGACAGTCGCAGTTTCATTACTTGGCAAAACAGTGATTTCTTCTCCAGTTCGTATGATTCCACTTTCAATTTGCCCTGAAATCCTCTAAATTCGTGATTTGGACGGCATACACGCTGGATTGGGATATAAAAAGTCTGAATTTTTCGTTATTTTCTGTCACATCCACTATTTCCAGATATTCTATAATGCTCTCACCCTTATACCAGTCCATATTTTCAGATTTTTTTGTAACATTATCGCCTTCCGTGGCACTCACGGGAATTATTTTTTTATATTTTCTAATTCCAGTTCCTTCGCTAATTCTTTCACTTCATTGACAATTTTTATTAAATTTTCTCTTCGCTGTATTTTGCTAAATCCATTTTGTTACCGCAAAGACAAAGTGCCGTATTCCAACCATCGAGCATATTCTCGCATGTCTTCTTGTTTTGTACAAGCACTCCTTTTGTAACGTCCAAAAAGTAAAATCGCAACTTCCGCAAAAGAAGCTCCAACCGCCATATTTCGAGTATATTCCTCATGCCCTGGCGTATCAGCCACAATAAAAGCTCCGTTTATTTGTCGTAAAAATACCGATATGCCACATCAATTGTGATTCCTTGCTCCCTTTCAGCCATCAATCCATCTAAAAAGCAGCGAATAATCGATTGCTCCTCCACGTGAACCGACTTTACTGTCTAAAATTAACGCTTCTTCCTGATCCGCATAAAAGCAGCTTTAGAATTGTAAAGGGATATTTCCAATTAATGTCGATTTTCCGTCATCCACACTCCCACAAGTTATAAATTTTAATAATCTTACCATTAAAAAAATACCCTCTCTTTTCTTTTTCCATGCTTGCCGCTCCGCTGTCCTTGTCAATAACCCTGCTTGTTCTTTCAGATTCCACCGAACTTAACGTTTCATCTATTATTTCCTCCAAAGTTACAGCATTTGACTCCACAGCCCCTGATAACGGATAATCTCCTAAAGTTCTAAAAACGAACCATTCTAATTTCAGACTCTTCGCCTTCTTCCAGTCTCATTCTCTCATCATCAACCATTATCAAATTTCCATCTCTTTCCACAACAGGACGTTCTGCCGCCGAATAAAGTGAAACAATCGGTATATTCTCCTTTGAATATACTCCCAAATATCCTTTTTCAGTCCAGTTGGAAATTGGGAAAACTCTAATACTTTCACCTTTACTAATTTCTGTGTTGTAAAGTTTCCACATTTCTGGCCGCTGATTCTTAGGATCCCATGCTTGAGCTGCATTTCTGAATGAAAAAAATTCTTTCTTTTGCGACTTTTTCTTCATCTCTTCTGCCGCCGCCAAATGCCGCAGTAAATCCATATTTATTAAGCGCCTGCTTCAATGCCTGCGTTTTTCATAATATCTGTAAATGAAGCTCCGTGGTCAAACGGATTAATATTTTTTTCAACTCCTTCAGGGTTAATATATTCTATCATTTCAATCCCAAGCTCCTTTGCTCTTCTGTCACGAAAATTTATCATTTCCTTAAATTTCCATCCAGTATTCACATGAAGAAACGGAAAAAGGCGGCTTTTTCAGGATAAAAATGCCTTCATCGCCAAATGCAGCATAACCGAGCTATCCTTCCCAATTGAATACAACATGACAGGATTCTCACATTCAGCTGCAACTTCCCGAATAATATATATCGCTTCCGCTTCCAGTTCATCTAAATGAGATAATTCATTCATATATAAATCACCCTTTCTTTTTATTTTTTTTAAAAAATTTCATCAATATTTATTCACATCTTTTCCTGTTTATATCAATTTCCTCCACAGTTCCGTCTCTTTTTTTCAATAATCCATTTCAGAACATCTCCTTCTTCCTTAGTTGTCATTGTGCTTCCATTTCCGCCAATATCTGCCCCAAGGAAAAAAATGAAATTGCCTGAACTGGGCATTCCTTCACGCAGGAAACACAGCCCCAGCAATCTTTTTGGATATTGCATAACCGCCTTTTCAATTTTCATGTCATCCACTTTCTGCATTTCAATTAAAGTCCCCGGACATACCAGCGTACATTTTGTACATCCTATACACACATACGGATCAATTACTATGCTCATATCTCTCCTCCTTAACAATTTCCCTCATAAAGTACTTCCAGTTCTCCGTTAACTAACCTCGAATTCACATATTTAAAATAGTTTTCGTCAGTTTCAGGATAATCCAGATTTTCATTAAACGAATGCCATCTCGTTTCCTTTCTGAAAAAAAGATGCTCAATTAGCGATTTACACACTATCAATCTCTCTTTCAGCTCATAAGCAAACATTAAATCGTGCATATTTTCTGCCGAAAGCTCATCAGAAAGCTCTATAAGCTGATCAATTTTCTGTTTTGCCAAATTTAGCTGCTTTTCATTAAATTGATAATTTGTTGAGATTCCACCTGCATATTCATCCATAATTTTTTTGCATTCCTTCTTCCATATCTTCCGTTGAAAAATCTTTTTGGCTTCTGTATTTCCTTATTTTTTTCATACTGATTAATAATTTGATTTTTTGTTCATCCAAAGAAGTTTTCCACATTTTTCATCAATTTTTCCACAATTAATATCATCAGCTAACTTTTGAAATTATGTCAAGCGCCGCAATTTCACCTTCAGCCAGTGCACCTGTAACATATTTCTGCGGACAGCCTCCAGCTACATCTCCAGCTGCATAAAAGTCCATTAATTGTAGTTTCTCTGTTCGTATTTACCCAAAAAGCCGCTTGCAGTATGCCCACCGACAATATACGGCTCTGTCCCTTCAATTTCAACATCCTGCTCATTCGGATTCTTTCCACTTTCAATCCATTTCAATGTCTGACTTGGTGCCATATTCAAATATGCCTTTAACAAACTTTCACTTTCTTCTTCACTAATTCCACTTGTCTTTCAAGTAACAAGGTCCCATTTCCAAGTTGATTTTTCTCTCACAGTTCCATAAACACGCTCACTAGTCGTAAGCCCATATTTATCCTCATAAACCACCCCTCTTGAATTTACCTGTTTCGCTCCAACTCCTTGAGCAATCGTTCCCAACTGGCGCAATTGTGTCCTTACATCTCAAAAGCAATAAATCTCATCTCAAAAGTTGTCATTTCTGCTCCAGCCAGAAATTCCCATCGCATATCCTGCCCCAGTATTAAATGGCGGATACCACATCTTATGCCTTGAAAAATCCAGGATTATTGAGGCTTATAAAGTCCAGCCGCTCCTCCAGTCGAAATTATCACTTTTTTTCGCCCTAATCACAAATACTTCTTCTTTTTATAGAAAATCCAACCGCGCCATAAACTTTCCCGTCCTTCACAAAGCAAATCCGTAATATTAAGTGTATTCAGAACTCTCACATTTTTTTGTTTTTTCACAGCATCAGCAAGTATCGGCTTAAAAATTTTTCTCCATTTATTTTTATATTTCTATTTCCACGTGCAACATACTCTCCATTCTCATCTTTCAAAATTACAAGTCCCCAACTTTTTCCACTTCAGCGGTAATCTCATTAAATCTATTCGCAGCAGTAATTAACAAATCGTGCCGCACAATTCCATTGGCATCCTTTGCCGCATAATCCACATAATCCTGTGGCACACGTCCTTTCACATTATACGCATTTATTGCATTAATCCCAGCCGCAAGACACCCGCTCCTCTTAATATTCGCCTTCTCTGCCACAATTACCGATAAATCAGAATTTTTCCCAAGCGTAATAGCTGCATAACATCCAGCAGTTCCCCCACCAATAATCAATACATCCGTTTTCCAATTCCTTTATTTCAAGTTTTTTTCTTTTCTTTATTATTTTTATTTTTTTATCAGCCTTATTCTCTGCCATAAAATTACCTCTACAACTTTTACATCTATTTAACTTATTCTATAAAAACTTACTTTTTATAATTTTACTGTTATCAGATTATTGTTATTAAAAATATCTTTCCTAATAATTTTTATACTTTTTCTTTTTTTCTAAACGTAAAGGGGATCACTCGCCATCCCTTTACGATCCCCACTGTCTAAGCATTTTTGAAAACAAAAATTAAACTCGCTTTGTCAGACAGTAATTTTTGATTTTCAAAAATCCTTTATTAAAATTTAGTTATAAACTGTTATTTTTAATTAAAAATTATTATTAATCAAATAAATATTCTATAAAAAGTTCAAAGACAAATTAACTTAAATATTATATAAAAATCTTTTTCAGTTTTTAAATAACGACATCATTTTGATTTCTTGTATTTTCATTTTTCACAATTTCCACTTCCTCATTTTTCCCAAAGGCATAGGCACGATATATGTAAATATTGACTTCTTCTCCCACAGATACAACTATCTTCTTCAATTTTACGATTTCCTTTTATTAAAAGTGCCGTTTATTTGTACGCCAATTTCTACTTCTTTTCCACGAAACAATGTATATTTAACAATTCCACTCTCTGTTGAAGCTGAATATCTAAATTTTTCATTTGCCTTTATAATACTTACGTTTTCTGGACGAATTATTGCTTTTTGTCCATTTTTTAAGTTTTCAAAACCTTTAAATCTGTTTATATTTTCCAATTCTATTGGGTTTCCCATAAATTTGGCTACAAATGCTGTTTTGGGATTGGAATAAATTTCTTTTGGACTTCCAATTTGTTCGATTCTTCCTTTATTTGTTACAATAATTTCATCCGCCACTTCTATTGCCTCTTCCTGGTCGTGCGTTACAAAAATGCTCGTAATTCCCACTTTGTCAATTGTTTCACGCAGCCAGTTCCTAAGTTCCTGTCTGACTTTAGCATCAATTGCAGCAAAAGGCTCATCTAACAACAATAATTCAGGATGAGGAGCTAATGCCCTTGCAAATGCCACTCTTTGTCGCTGTCCTCCTGAGAGCTGGTTTGGATACCGTTTCCCAAGTCCTTTTATATTCACAAGCTCCATCAGTTTTTCCACACGTTCCTTTATAATGGACTTTTTCACTTTTGCAATCTTTAATCCAAATGCAATATTGTCAAATCACAGTCATGTACCGAAATAACGCATAATTCTGAAAAACAAAGCCAATTCCCCTTTTACTTGGAGAAATATCATTTACAACTTTTCCGTCAATTATAATCTCCCCAGTATCAGGTGTTTCCAGTCCTGCAATCATCCGTAAAATTGTGGATTTTCCACTTCCGCTTGGTCCTAGCAAAGCCACCAGCTTTCCTTTTCTAATGCCTAAATTTATATTGTCTGACGCTTTGTAGCTATTGTACATTTTGTTAATATTTTTTAGTTCCACATACATTCATCTACCACGCCCTTTCCATATCAGCTTTACGGAAATCATTGAAATCAACCACTTCAAGTTCAAATTCCTTGTATTTCTCTATCAGCTCAATAAATCTTTCCTCATGTACAAACTCCTCAAATTCAATGTTTTTCCTCTTTTATGATATTTGCAATGTCCTCAAGAAAATACGGAATTTTACTTGCCTTTATTTCTCCACGATTTCATTTCAACTTGACAGTTTTACCTGTAAATTCTCCTCTTGCAAAAATTGCAAAATATTCTCCGTCTTTTCTTACGTCTTCCACTAAATCCAAGTTTTGCTATCTGCGGTGTTGCACAGGAATTTGGACATCCAGCAATCTTTATTTGTGGCAAATAATTTGTAAGTTCTCTTTTTCCTGCATTTTCAAAATATTTAGAAAATATAATCCAATATTGGCGGAGTATCTAAAATTCCAACATTACAAGTTGTACTCCCAATACACGAGTATGAGTTGAAAAATTCATTTCCGCCATAATATTCTTCATAATTTCTTTTAATTTTAAAACATCTTCTTTTTCAATCCTCTGACCAGAATACTTTGAAAACTTGTAAGTTTTCAATTCAACTTTATAATCAAGACTTTTTACAAACTTAATTAATTTTTCTCCATCTTCCTTTATAAATATTTCCTCTTGCAGGTCTTAAATAATACCCATATTCTCCTTTACGCTTTCCTGCTATGATATTTTTCATTGCTTTTCACAAATTCATCATTTTTAACATTTTCATCTGTATTTTCTCCATCAGAAAAATATTTCTATCTTTTCTAATTTTTTCTTTATCTAAAATTTCTCTCTCATCTAGCAATTTTTCCTCGTATAAACTCTAAGGCTATCCCTTTTTCAACATAAAAATTAGAAATATATTCGTTACACAGTTCTAAAAAAATTTTTCTTCTCCCAAATTTGCAAAAACATAACGAAGCCTTGCTCTTGCACGAATTTTTACGGTTTCCGTGATCATTAAATACATTTCTTATTGCATGAATATAATACAGAAATTCATCTTCCTCGATAAATTCTCTTAAAAATAATGGCATTAGTTGAAATTGGTCCAATTCCTCCCACCAACATACACTCAAATCCCTTTTTCCATCTTGAATTACTGCTTGAAATCCGATGTCATTTATTTTTGCATAAAGTGAATTTTCTTCCTTATTTGAAAAAGCAATTTTATATTTTCTCGGCAAATGCATAAATTCACGTCCATTTAAAATATAATCTGTCACAATTTTTGCATGAGGCGAAACGTCAAAAACTTCTTCTTCAAAATCCAGTTGTTTCAGGAGTAATTACCGCTCTTGTAGAATCTCCGCAAGTTGCTTTCGTAAAAAATCCTCTTTTTGAAATAGCCTCTAATAAGTCTGGCAAATTTTTCCTTTTCTATTCCATGCAGCTGAAAATCTTGCCTTGTCGTAAGATGAAGCCTTTTATCACAATATTTCTGCACAACATCCAACAAATACTCAAAAGTCCTCAATGTCAATTTTACTTTCAAAAACGAGGTCTTATCATATATGTCCCTTTTTCTTCCTTCTGTATAAAAGTGCAAATGAAGTCCTAACTGCATTCCACTCCTTCTCCTTTTTCAGGATCAGTTAAAGCTTCCTTGTCAAATTTATAATAAACTCCAGCTCTTTTTCTCTCTCTCAGCCTCATAATCCTTGATTCTTTCATAATTATTCAATTTCATATTCCAACATTCCTCTCTTCTTACAAACCAAAAATTCCACCAATATTATTTTATATACAATTATTTTAGCATTTTTCATAAAAACTTTATATATAAATTTATTTTGGTATTCAAACTATATAAATTTATTGGGTTTAAAATTTAGAAAAATCAGTTATATATTAAAGAAAAATAATCAAGATAATAAATAAGGAGACTAAAAATATGACTTTTGAAATTACTACCTAGCCGTTCTTTTTTCCTACTGTATCTCTACTTTTACTTGCATATACTAACAGATTTTTGGCACTTACAGCGATTGTTAGACAGATGGATTCTGAGCGGGAAATAGAACATGAATTTTATCAGGTTAAAAACCTGAGGAAAAAGATTGAAGTACATTAAAAGAATGCAATATTTTGGGGTTTTTAGCTTTGTTAATGTGCGGTTTCGATGTTATTCCTGTTTTTTCAGATAGATTTTTATTGGAAAAATCAGTTTTGCAATAAGTTTGGTATCGCTCATACTTCGTTAATATTTTCATTGTTGGAAATTCAGATTTCACTCGAAGCTTTAAGGATTCATTTGAATTATAATGAAAAATGATACTGAAATTGAGAAAAAAATAAATAAAAAACTAGAATCATTGAACATACATAAATTATAAATATTTTGATGGAGAAAAAATGAAAAATTTTTATTAAATTTGGAAAATAAAGATAAAATTGGAATTTACAGATTTGATACTGATGGATTTTCTGTTGGAAATATAATAAAAATCTGGGACAATTACTTGCTTTTAAAATCTTATGATACTCGAAAAATAATGAAGATGGAATGAAAATTTATCAAATTGATAAAAATTCAAAGAATTATTTTGGATTCAGATTATATAAAAATTTAGGAAACAACTTATTAGATAAAACGGAAAGCAGTTACGAATGGCTGTATACAAAAAAACTTAAATTCCATTGATGATATTTTAGAAAATATTATAAAGACTAGAACTTTAGTTTTTACATTTAAAGGACGAAACAACAGAAATTTGCTATATTACCAAAAAATTGAGAAAACTATTTTTTTGGAAAATACTGGATTATAATCTAAATGTAACTTCTACAGAAATTATTTTCTAAAAATTATATCCGTTTGATAAAATTTTTGACAGGATAAATAAAGATTTTTGAGATTCATAAAATTAAATTATTTGTTGGAAAAACCTATATTGGAAATATTGTTATGGAAAAATGAAAAAGTTTTTAGTTTTAAAAAGAAATTTTCGATTTTGCAACTGAAAAATTTTGTAACAGTTATCCGAAAAAGAATTTATTGAAGAAATATCTCAAAACCATTTACTGAAAGTTAAATATATTGACAAAATAAACTTAAATAAATATTTTGAAAAATATTAATAAGTTAGATTATCTTTCAATTTTAAAAATTTGTCAGGAAAATAATTTATTTGTTTTTATTGACAATGAAGATTTTTGAAGATAGTAAAGTTGGGATAGTAACAAAATTGGAAAATAAAAGATTACAATTAAAAATATTGGATAAAAAAATTTTTCAATTTATTGAAATTTTGAATATAAATTATTTAGATATTCATATTTTTTTATAACAAATTATTGCTATATATAAGGTTACATCTCGTTAAAGTTAAAGTTTTTGCAATATATTTTAACAAATAAAAACTTTTTCATAACATTTGAATAAATCGGAAAAATTGATATAATTAGAACGTAAAGTAATTTTGTTAAACTCAAAAATTTGAGTTTTTTAAACACTAGATTTTTATAGCTTGAGTAAAATGAAAACAAATATTTTATTGTTAATAATTAAATTGAAGGAGGAATGATGATTTCGTTAATTTTGGCGGCAGGAAAAGGGACTCGTATGAAGTCCGATCAATCGAAAGGTTTTACACAAGGTAAATGGTGTTCCTATGATTAGAAGAGTTGTCAATGTGCTGGAAAAATATCGGGAATGAAAAATATTTTTATTCTAGGACACAAAAAGGAAGATGTTCTAGCTGAAATGGGAAATGTCGTTTATGTCACACAAGAAGAACAGCTTGGAACAGGACACGCTATTCTAATTGCAAAGGATAAAATCAAGGAATACGGTGAAAAATGTTCTTATCACTTATGGAGATACACCGTTGTTAAAAGAAAAAACATTGGAAGAATTAAAAAGAGTGTTTGAGGAGAAAAAAATCTTGATTGTATCGATGCTTTCATGTAAAGTTAAAAATCCATTTGGATATGGACGGATTGTTAAGGAAAATGGTAAAAATTTCAAACATTATTGAAGAAAAGGAAGCAAATGAAAATGAAAAATAGATGAAATTAATACTGGAGTCTATATTTTCAAAAAAATCAAAGTCTACTTTATGCGATAGAAAAATTGACAATAACAATTCAAAAGGTGAATATTATTTAACCGATGCTATAAAAAAATTTTATCGACAGAAGGCTATAAAGTTGACAGCTTTCAAATTGAAGATGAAGATGAAATCTTAGGAGTAAACTCAAAATCTCAGTTAAGCACAGGCAAGTAAAATTTCAAGAAACAGAAAAAAATACTGAACTTATGGATAACGGAGTAATTCTGATTGACCCAGATACAAGTTATATTGAAGATAATGTTGAAATTGGACAGGATACTGTAATTCATCCAAATGTTACAATTCAAGGTAATACGAAAATTGGAAAAACTGCGAAATCTTGGGAAATACGAGAATTGAAAATTCCGTAATTGCTGATAATGTGAAAATAGAGGCTTCTGTTGTTGAGCAGTCTACTCTTGAGGAAGGGGTAACTGTGGGACCTTTTGCACATTTACGTCCAAAGGCGCATTTGAAAGAAACTGTACATGTGGGAAACTTTGTGGAAATAAAAATGCTACGCTTGAAAAAGGTGTGAAAACAGGGCATTTGACTTATATTGGAGATGCTGAAGTTGGGGAAGATACAAAATATTGGAGCAGGAACAATCACTTGTAACTATGACGGGAAAAATAAACATAAGACTAAAAATTGGAAAAAGTGCCTTTATTGAAGCAATTCAATAATTGTAGCACCTGTAGAAATCGGAGACAAAGTGCTAACTGCCGCAGGTTCTGTTATTACAAAGAATATTCCTAATGAAGCACTTGCATTTGGAAGAGCAAAAACAGGTTAACAAAGATAAACAAACATTTTGAAAAATAAAAATGTCAAAAATCAAAAAATTATAATGTATATTTTAATGCCTTAAACTTAATGGAAAATAAAAACATTTTTAATAAAAAAATTCAAAATATAGAGAGAAAGGGAAATAAATGATAACATTAACCAAGAGAGGACAAAAAGCAGAATAAAGAAATATTTTGCAGGATCATCTAGTGAAGTTCTAGCACAAAAATTGTAAAAATATTTGGATATGGATTTATCATCTGCTGAAATTGTAAGATTTGCTGGATGGAGAAACTTTTGCAAAGTCAAATGAAAGTGTACGTGGGATGCAAGGTATTTATCATCCAATCTACTTCAAAAACCTGTAAATGAAAGTATTATGGAGCTTTTAGTTTTTATTGATGCGATTAAAAGGTCATCAGCCAGAGAAATTATTGCGATAATTCCTTATTACGGATATGCAAGGCAGGACAGAAAAGCAAGTCCACGTGAGCCAATCACATCAAAACTTGTTGCAAACCTACTTACTGTTGCAGGAGCTACAAGAGTAATTACAATGGATTTACATGCAAAGACAAATTCAAGGATTTTTGACATTCCAGTGGATCACATGGAAGCATTGCCAATTTTGGCTAAACACTTTTATAAAAATATGGATTCCACCCAGAAGACACTGTTGTTGTTTCACCTGATGTTGGTGGGCGTAAAAGAGCAGAGAGGACTTGCAAACTGGCTTCATACACCGCTTGCGATAATTGATAAAAAGACGTGCGAAAGGCAAATGTTTCGGGAAGTTATGAACATTATTGGAGATATAAAAGGGAAAAAGCCATCTTTAATTGATGACATGATTGATACAGCTGGGAACAATATGCAATGCATGCAGGCTCTGATTGACAAAGGGCATCGGAAGTTTACGCATGTGCTACACACGCTGTATTCTCAGATCCTGCGATCGAAAGATTAAAAACTCAGCCTTTTACAGAAGTTGCGTAACTGACACAATCCAATTGTCTGAAGACAGAAAAATTTGATAAATTGAAAAATTTTTATCAACAAGTAAAATGTTGGCGGAAATAATAAAAAGAATTTGCTACAAAATAATCCAATAAGCGACTTATTTGAAATGCCGGTTGATGATGGTAATGATGACTAAAAATTGAAAAATGCAGTACATATTTTTAGAAAAAGGGAGGAGTTGCCATATTTCCAACGGACACTGTTTATCGGATAGGCACTCTTCCTAAAGAATATGGAAAAATTTATAAAATAAAAGGATTTTTCAAAGAAAAATAATCGCTATTAATCAGCGATAAAAATAAATTTAGCAGAATTAATAGATGAAACCGATGAAAATATAAAAATTGAAAATATCCTTGAAAATACTGGCCGGGAGAACTAACTGTCATCTTTCGTGCAAATCAGAATTTTTACAAAACATTTTGATAAAAATATGGAAACAATTGAATTCGTATTCCAAAAATGAAACTGCCCTTGAAATAATAACTCGGAGCGTTTTATTAACCACAAGTGCAAATATTTCAGAGTGAAAATGCTGTTACTAAAGTAGAAAAACTGAGTCGAGGAATTAATAAAAAATGCAGATATAATTATTTCAAATGAAAAAGTGAAACTGACAGGAAAAACCTTCTACAATTGTGAAATATGAAGATGGAAAATTGACATTGCTAAGAGAAGGGAAATATTGCATTTGAAGAAATAATCAATAATTTTTAGATAATGATATTTAAGATTAAATTGACAAAAAGTTAGATATTTGAGTAGAATAATTATAATTTTAATAAATTATTATAAAATATAAAAATAATAAATGGAAAAGGAGTCTTTTTATGGCAAAAAATGGTAAATCCAAATACTGTTAGCAATATGGATTTAATAAATGCAAAAATCACAAGCGAAAATGCAACAGATTGTGCAGAAAAGTTGGAAAAGGAAAAAGAAAAGTTAATGTTACATTTTCTAAAAATGTCAAGAAGTTATCTGACAAGAATGATTGAGGAAATGAGAAAAATGATGAGTCAATACGAAAAAGCAGCTCCCAAACGTGTTTGGTCAAATATTTAGAAAATGAAGTAAAAAATAACAAAAGGCAAACAAAAAGGAAAAACTAAAAATGTGAAAACTTTCTTACGAAGAAGTTGACTTTTTTAAATTGCAGCCTAAAAAGAAACATTAAAGGGGATTGATGCTCAACGTCGCTACTTTAAAATGGTACAATTTGATTAGAAAAGCATTATTTGAAAAACATTGACAAAACAGACAGAAGTAGTAGCTGGAAGAATTTAATTCGAAGTGTTAAAAAGAAATAAATAAAATATAAAAATATAAAAGCGGGAAGGAAAAATTGAGGACAATGAATAAAAATAAACGAAAAGTTAAACGAAAAAGTAAAACTTAAAGACTTTGCAGATAATAAAAACAATATATTATCAAACGACACGGTTTCTTATCTAAATGAAATTGTAAAAGCTGGATTTAAGGAGCGTGCCAGTGATATTCACATAACATTTGACTTTGCTTGAAGGAATGGAAATAAAGTATCGAGTTGATGGATACCTTATGGAAAGCCAACAATTATATGAAACTGTGAATAAAAAGTGCTGGATATCACAGAAATTATTGCCGAATAAAAATTTTGGCGGGAATGAATGTTGCAGAGAAAAGAAAGCCGCAAGATGGCAGCTTTTCTTTTTATTTAATATAAAAAATCTTAATAAACGTTACGACATAAGAGCTGCCTACATGCCAACAATCGGTGGGAAACTCATGGTTTTACGTATTCTTGAAAATTATCTCGAAGATATAAATCTTGAAACACTTGATTTTTCAAATCAAAAGCATAGCAATGTTAAAAGAAATTTTAACTAGAAAATATGGAATGATTTTTGGTAAGCGGTCCGACAGGATCTGGAAAATCCACAACTTTAAAAATCTCATTAACTATGTTAAATGACGGAAGATCATAACTGTAGAAGACCCTGTTGAAAGTAAAATTGAGGGAATTGTTCAGATACAGGTAAATCAGAATATTGAGTAACATTTGCTGAAGTTTTTGAAAGCTACGTTAAGAAAACGATCCCGATATTATAGTAATTTCAGAAATTCGTGATGAAGTTACTGCAGAAATTGCTGTAAGAGCTGCATTAACAGGACATCTTGTTATATCCACAATTCACACAAACGACGCTGTTTCCACATTAATTAGGCTAGTGGATATGGGTATTCAAAAATACTTTGATATTAGATTCGTTAATTGGCGTGATTGGACAACGGCTGGTTGGAAAAATGCCAGAAATGTATGGGAGAAGGTTGTAGTGAATGCTCCAATGGATACAGCGGCAGAATTTCGATAAATGAAGTACTTGTCCTGAATCGGGATGTGCGAAATATTTTAAAAGAAGACAACCATCTCGGTTCTGAAACTAAAAAAATAAACTGAAAAATGCTGAATCAGAAAATCTAAAAAAATCAAAAAGCACTTTATTGATTTTATGGAAGATGCAGATGAAAAAAATTGAGAAAAATTTGATTTTTGAAAGGGAAAAGACGAGTATTATTTTTTAAACAAAAAGGCAAGATTTTTATTTCCATTATCCTTGCACAAATTTGTTTTTAGGAAATTAAGTTAATTATTTAGCTAATTTCCTTTTATTTTTCTATCACTTCTTATTAATTGCAATGTTAACACTAAAAATATATAAATAAACTAAATATGGAATAGCCCCTATCTTATGTAACCCTATAAAAATTAATGCAAAAACAATAATTCCAAGTGTCAGTAATATTGCCTTTTCCGCCTTGCTTTACAACTTCTTCCTTCACATCGTAACCGAATACAACATGGACGGAACACTTTATTTATAAATCTCGTAAATGGATTCAAAATTAGCAATACATACGATAATGTTTCATTTTTACTCCAAGCACTGACAAAAGCGCAATCACAACACCCAGCATTATTCCATAATAAAATCTTCCCGCCTGCAAATGATGGACTTGTCGGCATATCAGTTGCCATAAATATCCCTGTTAATAAAGATCCTCCCATTGAAACAGAAATTCCATCCTTTAAAACCATTGCGGCTATAAATGATGTGGCAAATAAAGTTACAGGGATATGCCATGAAATACGGTTTTTTTAATAATAAGTACAATCCCTCCTGAATCTAATGCAAATGCAGAATATGAACCCTAATGAGCTCGAAGAAGTTAGCGATAGTTCATCTAAATAGCTCATAATCGGTGTTTTCTGAAAATTTACGAAGAAATTTATTTTTGATAGTCTTAGTGCTTCTTGACTAAACCAAATAGTTCCAGAAGACATTGCCGCCGGAAAGAAAACTGTCATAAATTCACGTCCTACTATGCAGGGATTAAGCACATTTTTCCCAATCCCCCATACATCAGTTTCCCAAAAATTATAGCCATGGCCTGCTCCAAAAAGCAGACAACTGGCAATGAAGTCAGAGGCGCCAAAGTCAAAGCCATCAAAATCCCTGTGATTACTGCTGATAAATCATGTGCAGAATCCTTGTCATTCAAAAAAATATCCTTGAAAACAATTTTCAGTTACTACTGCTGAAAAAAATGAAGTTACAATTACTAGAAGAGCTTTTTAGCTCCATACACAGAGATCGCATGACTAATAGCAGAGGAATAAGCGAGCTATAATCACATCCTTTCATAACGCTTCTTATATCAACTTCCGTACGGATATAGGTGTAAATGACAGTTTTTATCGATTTTTAAAGAAATTTTTATTATCGTTTTCTTCTGTCTTTTTAGCACTTTTTCCTTTTGGGCTGTATTTACTGTTTTTGTATCTGTTTTTACCGATTTATCGAATTTTTCCTTATACATTTTCATTTTGATTATTTAATTTTGCTGTCTTTTCTTGTTTTTTCAATTTTCAAATTTCTGCATTTTGATTGTCTTTATTTACGTTTTCTGATTCTTTGGCTGTATAAAACCTTTTCTAGCCTTTCTTTTTGGCTTTCTGTTCTCTTATTTTTCAAGCTTTATTATTTTTCCACTGTTAGTTTTTACTTTTTCATTAATTTCATTTGTGTTTTTATTTTCAACCCATATACTTATCATCCAGTCTATTTTTATTTTTATTTTTCACTTACAAGTTATTTTTAGAAATTTGTGAGCCATCATTATCAAAAAGTGCATCTTTTAAATCTCTTTCATATCTAGTATATCCTCTAACAAAGATTTATCATCTGCTCATTACCTGTTTTCGCCTCCATTTCCGACAAAGATTGCTCTTTCCTGTCTTTTATGCTTTCTATTAGAGGAACTCTGATGGACAGACAAATTCACATGCTCCGCATTCAATACAGTTCTGAATGTTAGCTGTAACCATTTTGTTTCATATTTTCCTTTTCATAATAATCTAGCAAACTCAAAATGGCATAAGATTCATAGGACAGGCTTCAACACAATATCCACACGAAATACAGTTATTTCTTTCGATTTCTTCTGTGACTTAAAAATAGTATCCCAGAAGTTCCTTTTATACAGGCACTCTAGAATCAAAATACTTTCTATCCCCATCATAGGGCCTCACCAAAAATTACCTTTTTCCTCATTCCGTAATTTTCCAGTTGCTTTACAATATGATAAAGCGGCGTTCCAAATTTTATCCTGTAATTTCCAATATTTCTTGCTTCTTCTCCAGAAATTGTAACTACTCTTTCAATAAGTGGTTTCCTTCAAAAATGCATCATAGATTGCCTTTGACTGTGCTTACATTACTTACAACAACACCTTTGTTTCTAATGGAAGCTCACCTTTTCGCACTTTTTATCCCTGTAACAGTGTTTATTAGCTGCAATTCACTCCCTCTGTGGATAAATTGTAGGAAGAAGCTTTACTTTTTAAATCAAATTCTTCTTCTTTTCCCTATTTTCTCAATCACTTCCATCAAGTTCCCTGTTTTTCCTCTTCTATTCCAATTATCATTTCTTTTTGGATTTAGTAGCTTTTTGAATGACTTTCAATCCATGAAATAATTTCCTTCGTGTAATTTTTCATGACAGAATAATCTGAAGTTAAGTATGGCTCGCATTCAGCTCCATTTATTATAAGTGTGTCTACTTTTCTAAATTTTATGTCATACTTTTACATGAGTTGAAACTGAGCTCCTCCAAGCCCTACTATTCCTGCTTCCTTTTATTATGCTGAAAATTTCATCCTTCTTGATCAGCTTTTAAATCATTCAGTTCCCTTTTGACAAGTGTTTCTTCCTTATTCTGAAAAATCATTTGCAATATATGACGGTTTTCACTTTATTTCCATTTGCAGTGAAAATGTTCCACAATATCAACGATATCCCCTGAAACAGGCGAATGTATATTAGCTGAAATATTACCTCGAAATTCTCACTATCTTTTCTCATATTTTTTTACATAATCTCCCTATTTCTACCACTGGAATTGCAGGACTTCCTATATGCTGTGAAAGAGGCACATACAAAAAGCTCTGAATCTTTAAGTTCCTTTTAGTTCTGTATTTTTGTCCTAGGCTTTCATCGGATCACGCTTTTCATTTTTTCTGACTTTTCTTCTTTATTATCTTCGGTTTCATCAGCATCTTTTGTTTCATAAGAATGTTTATTACCCTTTTTATACTTATGTTTCTAGTCATCTTTCTTTCTCCATTTTCTGTTTTTAACTTTTTGTTTTACGAGGTCTATACGCCATATTTCAATCTTCCAGTAAAAGATAAAACTAGATTCAATGCACTGAAATTTTCTGCAAGACTCAAATATGGCAAAACTGTTTTAAAAACGAAATTCAAAATCATATCCGTTTCATTAAAATACTAAGTAGAAAACAAGGGATTTCATTGTTTCGCCCCTTGTTCTTGATTTTTTACTATAATCTAATCAATTTTCTGTCATAAGTCTCATCTATCAGATCTTTTCACATGCACTATTTCCTTTAATCTCCATCCGTTAGCTCCCGAGAAGAACAATCCGCTTTGAAGCCTACCTAAATAGGCATCTCCTAAGCTGTCTGCAATACAGTATCCCACTCTATTTGCACCTTTTTCCACGTTCACATGGGAAATACACAGTTACTTATACATTTTATTTTTCTTTTGTATTAGGCTCCAACGTCTGAACTAAGTTCGTTTTTACAGCACGTCCTGGATAGCCAACTGGCGAACTTACAATTACTATGTCCTCTTCTTTTTGCATCGAGCAGAACCTGTTTTTAGAACATCGCTTGCATCACATTCGTAAGTACCGATAAATCTTGTACCCCATTTGAACGGCATCGGCTCCAAGCGCCATAATATTTTTATATCGTTATTGTCCCATATTCCACCTGCTGCGATAATAGGAAAAATCTCCCCATTTATCACGTTCCTCCTTAATCGGCGGTAAAATCGCTTCCAGCTGATGTTCAGGAGCAAATAATTCTTCATATTTTTGCACCTTGATGTCCCACCACTTTTTGGTCCTTCCACAATTACTGCTCCCGGCATTCTCCCGGCTGCTTTCCATTTTTGCAGATTATTTTCAAAGCTCTGGCTGATGAAACTATCGGACGATTTCCACATCCGGATAATCCTTTACAAGCCTTGGAAGTTCCAACGGAAGCCCTGCTCCTGTAACAATAATATTTGCCCCAGCCTCAAGAGCATCCTTTACCACTCTCTCATAATCATTTATTGCATGAAGAATATTGCACGCAAGCGGTTTATCTCCACAAATTTTTTTCTTGCATTTTTAAATATTTCAAAAAGGGCTTCACGGTTGTAGGCATTTTCTGTCCCAAGAGGACGACCATTTACGGCTTTTTCACAAATCTCATATTTTGATAGTATCCAGTACAGATAGCGCTTATTGTTCCAAGACATCCATTTTTAGCTACATTTTCCAGCAAGCTGATCCCAGCTGATTCCCAACACCCATTCCACCTTGAACTATCGGCTTTTCAATAAAAATATTTTCCCAATTTTATTCCTTTTAGTTCGATTTTTATTTTTCATTCAAAAATTTCCGAATTTTTCTTCTTTAATTTCTGTTATTTCATTCAATTTGATTTCCTCCAATTTTATAATTTTTATAAATAATTACTGATGATTATTTTGTAAAAATTATATGGTGGAGCTCTCACTAATTTCTTTATCACTTACTGAAGTATAATTTAAAATTACATTACAAAAAAGTGCAATTTAGGCAAAATATTTATGAGCTTCGTTATTTTTCAATTATCTAATATCATTTTCAATAAAAGTTTATATATCCCATTGGAACAGAGCCTTCAAAAATTTTCTACGAGCTCAAATCAACATTTTTCCAGAAAAGACAAGTCAATGCCCCGAATTTGAAATATACTTATCCAGTAATTTGAGAAAATTCATCACTTTTTCCTTTATAATATATTTTTATTTTTCTTTATATAATAAAGCAACATTTTCAATATTTAAAAATTTATTTTAGAAAAAGTTGTCAAATACATCCGTTTTTCCAAACTGTCCAAAAAGATTCTAGTATAACCGACTGTATAACCTTTTGATAACTTTTTCAGTCGAAATTTTTCAAACATAAAAACCTCCTTTATTATTGCTTTTTGTTTAATTATATAATGTTTTTGCACTTTTACAATTAAATATTTTTATTTTGATACCAAAAGTATTTTTGTTGAAATTTTTCCCTAATTTCTTTCCCTCCTCATCTGTTATTTGATTATCCATTTCTTCTTGTTAAATTTTTATAGATTTTATACCCAATTTTTTCCATTAACGTAAAATAAAAATAAAAACAAATATTTATTGCATGTAAACTCTAAAGAAAAATAAAATTGCAGAAATTAATTAAAATTGATATAATAATAGAAAAATATAAATTTATAAAAAATTAGAGGTGAAAATATGAGTAAATCATCAATTATGCTGAGAAGACTTTGAAAAATGAAATAATTTTCACATACTGGACTTATCACTTGTGGATTTTATGCTATCTGGTGCGGACCTTGCCAAATGCTTGAAAAAGGTCTCTCTGAAGTGGCTAGTAATTCTGAGTGCAGGATTGTCAGAGTTGATGTTGATGATTATCCTGAGTTTGGAACTAAATTTAAGATAAGAGGGCTCTTCCTATGCTTGTTCTTTTTAAAGGATGGAGAAATTGCAGAAACTTTAAATGGATTTCAAACTTTTGATGAAATCATGGAAAAAAATTAATTTGCATAGTTAATTTGATAATTTTAAAAATTTGCTCTAGATATGGAAAAATAGAAAATTTTTAGAAGGAAGTGATGTTTTTATGAAAACAGTTTTAGTGCCCAGGAGGAGCTGGATATATTGGTTCTCACACAGTTTTTAGACTTGATAAAGAAAGGATTTCATCCGATATATAGCTGATGATTTTAGTAATTCAAAGCAGAAAAGGTTATTTCAATTTTTAGAAGAACTTTCTGGAACAAAAATATCTTTTTATGAGCTGGATATAAAAATAAGGAAGGCTTGAGAAAAATCTTTAGTGAAAACAAAATTGATGCTGTAATTAATTTTGCTGGATTTAAGGCTGTTGGGGAATCTGTGGAAAAACCACTTATGTACTACGAAAATAATTTTAGTTGGCATGATTACTTTACTTGAAGTGATGAAGGAATTTGATGTAAAAATATTGTATTCAGCTCTTCTGCCACTGTTTATGGTATTCCTGATAAAAGTGCCTTTAGTCGAAAGCAGATCCAATGGGTGCAGACAAATCTTATGGACGTACAAAACTGATGATTGAAAATATTTTAATGGATTTGGCAACTCTGATGATTCCTGGAATATTATTGCCCTTAGATACTTTTAATCCATTAGGGGGCTCATGAAAGTGGAAGAATCGAGAAGACCCAAACGGCATTCCAAACAATCTTTGCCCCTTATATAACTCAGTTGCAGTAGGAAAAACTGGAAAAACTGCACGTTTTTGGAAATGATTACAACACTCTGATGGAACTTGCATAAGAGATTTTGTCCATGTAAATGACTTTGGCAGAGGACATTCAGCTGCATAAACTATTTATTTAGTGAAATATTGGTTTTGAAGCAATAAACCTAGGGAAGTGAAAAAGGTTACAGTGTCCTTGAAATTCTAAAAACTTTTGAAAAAAGCTGTTGGAAAAACTATACCATATGTAATTGATGGTCGTAGAGCAGGAGATATTGCTGTTTCCTATGCCGATGCCTCAAAAGCAAAAATTATTAAACTGGGAAGCAAAATACACTATCGAGGATATGTGCAGAGATTCTTGGAACTGGCAGAAAAATCCAAATGGGTTTGAAGATTAATTTTTACGGAAGTGTTATGATTTTTGTTAATTTTTACAGCTATTTTTATTTTTTGCTGCAATAACAGTTCTGATTTAAAAAGAAACTCAATCTGATAAAATGACTGAAGAAGAAAAAAAGTAAAAATTTGAAAAAATTTCAAAAATATGCCGTTAAAATGAATTAAGAACTTTAAGTTCATTAAAGATGTTAGGCAATTTGAATATCTATTTTTGAATATGAATTAAGATATGACATGTATTTTAGGATAAAAAGGGGAAAAAGAAAGAATTTTTATTCCTTCAGAAATAAACATACGAGAATTTGTGGAAAAATATCCAGTAAATCCAATAGAAAAAGAATATTTAAAAACAAAAATATTTCAAAAAATATGATTCAAAATAATAGTATTCTAAAAGATTTTGAAAAACCATTAAATGAATATTTTGAGTATTCTGAAAAAGAAAATTTCAAAAATGAAAAGAAATTGAGAATTATTATAAAAGTAACGAATATAAAAAGATAATTTTTCAGAAAGGTAAAATTTTTGAGACAAAGAATACGAAGAAATTCTTATGTCATACAGATTCTTATAATATTGAATCAAAATTTCAAAATTTAGAGTCCCTATCGGCAAAATATTTACTAAATAATTTAAAAAATAGCGGACAAACTGCCGCATATAATATTTTCGAATAAAAATTTATCATTTCTTTAATTAATAAAAAATTGATAATCTTTTTGGTTTTTGAAGAAGAAAAATGATAACTTTATAAATCAACTGAAAATGCTAGAAAAAGATCTTAAATTAGCAATATCTCAAGCTGAGAAAATAAAAAGATTCGGAGATTGAAAATGAAAAACTGGATATTGATAATTATAAATTATATTTAAAAAGACAAAAAACATATATAAAAATTTTCTATAAAAGGACTAAAAACTAAAAAAAGTAATAATTCTTATTCAGATAATGATGAACTATTATTTTTGAATCTGAAAAAAATATCATGACATACAGTTTTATAAAGATAATGAGGAAAATGAGAAAATGAAAATATTTTTATCAATAATAATATAGGAGGATTTTTATGAAAAATTATTTTTAATGTTTATGTTATTAACACTTTTTTGCAATAGCGACATATGGAGATAGGTCTGAAATTGTTGTAAGTCCAACTTATGTTACTCAAAGAAAGGAAAAACGGCTCTAAAGTTGGAAAAATATGCACTTGAAGCGGTATTAAACTTTCAAAAGAAACAATAGCTTCATTTGGTGATGAAGTGAAGCTGTAGTAGAGGGCAGGAATAGGAGTTTCATATAATTCTTTGAAAGTTAAAAAGGAAATGGTGTAAAAAGTAATTCAGAAATTTAGTTTCAATCCACTTTATTTGATATTTGGAACAGGAACAGATAATGGGATATACACAAAACTTTCAGCTGGCTTTTGCAGTTTAGAAAACGGAAGTGTAAAATGGACTGATAATGCGGAGGGTTCGGAAAAATAAAAGGCTAGACCATTAACTGGATATGCTGCTTTCGGTATTGGAGTCAGAAAAGACAGATTTTTCAATCGGAGTAAGTGCCAGCACATCAACAAAAGCAAAAAGAACATACTCCAGCCCTACTAAACATTATAGAGATAACATTATGTTAAGTGGAGCTTCAATATCACTAGATTTTGGGTATGCTCTTAAATATGAATAATAAAAATTTTTGAAAAGGAAAGAAATAAAAATGAACAACTTTTGAAGAAAAAAATTAAATAAATATGCAGCAGTAATTGTAAAGAAATTGGGAGCAAATGTACAGAAAAGGGCAGAAAGTCCGGTAAACTGTCACAACTGATGCTTTACCGTTAGTATATAAGATTACAGAATTAGCTTATCAGAGCGGGAGCAAGTGATGTTCACGTAAAATTGACAGATGACAAAGTTATCACGACTTCACGCTGAATACCAGTCAGAAGTCTATTCACACATTCCGCAAATGGGCAATTGACGAAAGAAATGACTATCTCGACAACAATGTCGTATTTATCCATATTTTAAGCAGTTCCCTCAAATTTATTTGCTGGAATTGATGCTGAAAAGCTGGGAGCATTGACAAAAATGACTGGGAGAAGCCTATAAACATTACAGAACTTGCATTATGACAGATGTAAATTCTTGGACAATCGTAAGCTATCCTTCAGCGAGACTGGGCAAAAGCTTGTATTCCCAGATGAAGCAAATACTGACATTGCACAGGAAAAACTGCTTGATGCAATATTAAAAACTGTAAGAATTGATAAAGCTGATCCTGTTAAGGCTTGGGAGGATCATAGGCAAAACTTGACTGAAAAAGCTGAATTTTTGAACAATAAAAACTTTTGTAGCGCTTCACTATACTTCAAAAAGGTACTGACTTGACAGTAGGACTTCCTAAAAATCACATTTGGGTAGCGGCTGGAAGTAAAAATGCAAAGGAGCTGATTTCTTGCCAAATATGCCGACATGAAGAAGTATTTACAGCTGGAGATAGAGACCATGCAGATGGTTATGTTTCAAATAAAAAGCCGCTTTCCTATCAAGGGAACATTATTGATAACTTCAAATTGACTTTTAAGGATGGAAAAGTTGTGGATTTTGAAGCAGAGCAAGGATATGAGATTTTTAAAGCGACTACTTGATACTGATGAAGGTCTCGAGAAGAATTGGAGAAGTTGCACTTGTACTGAAATGACTCCCTATTTCTAACTCCGGGCTTCTTTATTACCGAGACATTGTTTGATGAAAACGCCTCAAACCATCGGCATTAGCTGCAGCATATCCAACTACCCTAAAAAAATGGTACAAAAATGACTGAAGACGAACTTGAGAAAGCTCACATTAATCAGTCTATTTTCCACGTTGACTTTATGATTGGTGATGCGGAAAATGGATATTGATGGAATTTTTGGAAGATGGGACAAGAGTTCCTGTGTTTAGAGCTGGAAATTGGGCATTTTAGAAATAATTCTTAAATTAATGAAATTAACTGGTCTTAAATTGAGCAGTCTTAATTATAACAAAAGACAGTAAACTGATTTACTGTTTAACAGAAATTCCTATCGCATTCTTTTTCATGTTAGTCTACTTTACATACCTTTAAATAATTTATAACAATCATAAAAATAATAATTATAAAAAGAAAAACAATACTTTTTAGTAATATTTATAAAAAACTTATACAATATAATTATTCCTATTATCAATTTTCAGTTCCATTTTCAACTCCCCCTTTATATAGAATTAATCTTTTATTTCTTTATTACATCTATTATTTCCTGGCATTGATTTTAAGTTATTTGCCAATCTATCAAAATCATCTCCGCTTCTAATAGTTATTCTTAGATGTATAAAAATTCGCTTGTTCCCTATTTTCTTTAAAGTTATTCGTATTTACAGTTATTAGATTCATTTTGTATTCATTTAAAATTCGGATTATATCCAGCAATAGTCCATTTCTATCTGAGGCTTTGATTGTAAAATTAAATTCGTATGTACTGTTGGATGAACTTGCAGATTCGTCCCAATAGACATCAACTTCTCTTTCTGGCTCTTTTTCGCATAAGAGAAATAAAAATTATCGTGATCAACACGATGAATTGCGATTCCACGTCCACGTGTCATATAGCCACGTATTTCATCGCCAGGAAGAGGACTGCAGTCATTTTGCAAAACGGTACATTGTATTTTCTGTCCCAGAAATTTTTACTCCCTGCCTTGATTTCGTTCCTTTTGACGATGCCCTTTTCAGTTTCCTCCTCAAGCACCTTTTTCTAATGCCTTTTCCTCTTTTTACCTCAAATTTATTCGCATAAAGCCGTCAAGTGACAAATCTCCAGTTCCAAATCTGTAAAATAAAGTTTTATTATCGCCAATGTTGTATTTTTTTCATATAAAAAGAAAAAACACGCTCATCTTCCAGCATATCCTTTAATTTAAGCCCAAGACGATCAAATTCCTTTTTCTAAAATCTGTTTCCCCTTCCTTTGATTTTTCTTCAAATTCCTTTGTCCTTGAACCACTTTCTGATTTTCACACGGGAACTGTGGTTGTTTACCATTTCAATCCAGTCTTTTCCCCGGTCCTTTCATATTTTTAGAGTTATAACTTCAACTTTATCTCCAGTTTTTAATACTTGATTAAGCTGAACAATCTTTCCATCCACTTTTTGCTCCCAATCGTTCTGTACCCAATTTGCGTATGTGCTTGAAATGCAAAATCAAGTGCAGTAGAATTTCGTGGCATTTCCACAATATCGTCCTTGGTGTAAACACAAATATTGTTTGTTTTTAGCTATCATCGCCTGTAACTTCCTGTGCAAATTCGACTTTTTTTCATTTTCATTTTTATTTTTGAACAGAATCTTTCAATACATCTGCATAAAATTTTTCATTTTTGGATTTTGATCTTTATATTTCCAGTGCGCTGCAACTCCTTCTTCTGCTATTTCATGCATTTCTTGAGTTCTAATTTGAATTTCCACATTCTGATTATTAGGCCCTTTCACTGTTGTATGAATTGACTGATAGCCATTTGGCTTTGGCTGTGAAACATAATCTTTGAACCTATCAAAACAGGTATAAATAAATCGTGAATTATTCCCAGTACATTGTAACATTCATTCTTTTTCTCAACAATAATTCGTATTGCAATCCAAGTCCTATAAATCCATAAATCTTTTTGCTTCTCATTCATTTTCCTGTAAATACTGTACAAATGCTTTTTGGCCGTCCTGTAACTTCGCCTTTTTATATTATCAAGCTCTATTTTAATTTTTCAATAAATTTTGCTGTATATTCTTCCTCTCGCGCCTTTTTGTATTTACAGTTCCTTAATCTCATAATAATCATTTTGGATATAAAAACCTAAAACTTATGTCCTCCAGTTCCCATTTTATCCTAGCCATCCCTATTCTGTGAGCAATTGGCGCATAAATTTCAATTGTTTCCTTTGATTTTTCCTGCTGTTTTTTCAGGTTTCATGTACTTTTAACGTTCGATATTGTGAAGCCTGTCTGCCAGTTTTATAATTACAACCCGAATGTCCTCTGACATTGCAATTACTCATTTTTCTTTTATTTTTCCAATTTTTGCTGTCAGTTCTCGGCAAATTCCTAAGTTTTGTAAACCCCCATCCACCAACTTTTCACATCTTTTCCAAAATTATCCTCAATATCCTCCAAAACTATAAGAGTATCCTCAACTACATCGTGCAAAAGCCCAGCCACAATAGTATCTGTATCCATTTTCATATCAGCCAGTATTTCAGCAACTTCCACAGGATGCAAAATATAATCCTCTCCGCTTTTTCTCTTTTGTCCTATATGTGACTCATACGCAAGTATAAAAGCATGTTCAATTTTATCCATATTCACATCCAGCCTGTTCTCTTTAATCCTGTCAGTCAACTGTTTAAGCAGTTCATCATAGCTCTTATTCACAATCACAGGCATTTTGGTATCCACTATATCATCATCCGTCATCTTCCATTCATTTTTCGGCACTTTCTTTTCATCCATCTCGTATCCCATCCTCCCAGTATCAAATCAAAACTCTTTCTGCATTATTCTATTTCAATCACTTTTTCTTAAAATTATTTTACTATACATTTTAAAAATCTATTATAAAGTGTGAATATTCTTAATTATTTTTGCTTTTGAGGAACTAAATTATTAAAAGATTTATTAATATTTATTATATTTTATATTAAAGCCCTATTAGAAACTAGAAATATTTACTATGTAAACGTAAAAAATAGTATTAATTATTATGAACAACTTGTAATACAAAGCCAAATTTTACATCTGGCTCAAATATATAAAAATTATGATATATAGAAAACTACTTAAAACTAGATAATATGTTAAAAACTTTCTAATAAATGAAAATTTCCACTCAGATTTATCGAATATTTTTATAACTTTCCATCTTTTTATCTTTTTCACAAATAAATGTATCAAAAATCAGATAAATTACTAAATTTATAATTTCCTAAAAATCCCCAATTTTCTGTATTCAGTTGCTAAAAAATATCTTTTTGAAATATTCATTATTTCTTTTTGTATTTCCGTCATTTTGCTTCAAAATTCATCACTTTTCCAGCTTCAGATCTATTCCCTGCACTTCCAACAAAGGCTTTATCCACGTTGTATTTTTTATGTAATTAACTGCTCTATTCCAACATTTCCACCAATTTCTTTGTTGTATTCACCACTATCATAATTATGCTGATTTTTGAATTTTTATTAAAAGTGTGTTGTTATGCTAGGCATAGTTTGTATATGAGGGTTATCTCTTTTTGAGGAGTTTTGCAAGATATTCTGCTGCAATATAGTTTATGCTTGTAATATCAAAAATACTGTTTCGCCCACTTTGATATTTTCTATTATTTTTCTTGCTATAATTTCCTTTGGCTTTGTTCTATTTATAACTCTTTCTTCAAGAGTACTTGAATGTGCCAGTTCTTTTAGCAAGATTGCACCTCCATGCGGTTCTTTTGAGTTTCCCTTCCTGCTCCAACCTTTTTAGAATTTTTCTTATAATGACTTCCGAAACATCAAATTTTCTGCCAAATCAGTAACTTTTACTCATTTCTTTTTAAAAATTTCAAGTATTTTTCTAGTCTTTCATCTAAAAACATATCAAATCTCCAATGCCTTTCTATAGTTACTTAGATTATACCAAAATTCATTTAATATTTCAAAAATTTTACAAAAATTGAAAGAGTAAAAATTATAACAAAGTCAATGTTTTTCCCCATAAACTTTTTCCCAGTCTGAATTAAATGTATCCATACTCCAGTCTGTGTAGGATGATAAATTAATTTTTCAAAAACATCTGGAGCTACTGTTACAGATTTTGATCCAGCAGAATAGTTTCGTGAACTTGTCTTACATTCTTAAACGAAGCTCCCTAATATTTTAGGTTCAAAAATTCTTTTGTACCGTGCCAGTTTTTCCTCATCAGTCTTTTTAGTCATTTCAAGAATTTTATAGGCATCTTTTACAATTTCAATTCCATTTTCACCAATGTTGTCAGAACGGTTAATATACGGTGCCATATTCTGCCCCTGCTTCTGCTGCCGTAATTATCTGCTGTGGTGATAAAATACCTGTTGCAGTTATTTTATGACCATCTTTTGATAAAAATCTTCATAGCTTTTTATTCCTTCAGGCGTTACGGAATTTTTGTATAAAAATTTTCTCCAAAAGTATCACGTAAAAGCTGTACTTCTTTTACTATTATTTCAGCTGCTTCCCACAGCCTGCACATACGATCTTATCTTTTTCCAATAATATCAAAAATATCGTTTATAATCTCTTTAAAATCTCTTTTTCCTTGGCAATAATAGTAGGATTTGTAGTTACACCTGCTATTGGAAAAATATCACTAATTTTTATACTCTCAAAATTTGCTGTATCAATAAAATATTGCACTCTCATCATCCTCTCTCTTTTTATTGAAATAATAATTTAGTATTTTAATTAGTTTCGTTTTATTTCGATATTATTTTAATACATAATTTAAGAAAAAGTCAATGCTCAACTTTTCTAAAATTTTGATTGAATAATTACTTTTTTATGTTATATTTATTACATAAAGAAACAATCATGATATGAAAAAGCAACGACAAGGCTAGTTCAATTTGAACTGGCTTTTTCTATTTTTATTTACATATATTTTAGTTTATTTTTCTAAATTATTCTACGTAATTGATACTATATCAAAATCGTATATAATATAATTTTTATCCTATTTCAATTCTATATTCTCTTCTAATATGCAAATTAAAAACAACTTCAAAACTAACAAATCTATTTCTTATTTATAAATTAAATTAACTTTCACATTTTATATAAATATAAAAATTAAATAAAAACTATTGACAAATTTTTCAAAAATAGTATAAAAATCGAAATATAAAAGAAACAAATGAAACTTAGAAACAATTTTTAAAAAGAAAAAGAGGTGTAGAGGATGTGAAAGCTTTGGTCACAGATATTGAAAGAGGAGCTACATTTGACGGACCAGGAATTAGAACTGTTGTTTATTTTTAAAGGGTGTCCGCTTAGATGCCTGTGGTGTTCCAATCCTGAAACACAAAAACTGGAAAAATGAATTTTGGGATTATGACAGCTCTCTTTATAAAGAAAATAGAACTTCATGTTCTGGCTGCCCTGCTGCAAAGTACATTAAAACAAGTTGCGAAAGATATGACTCTGGAAGAAGTCTTTACAATCGTAATGAAAGATGAAAAACTTTTATAGAAATTCTGGACGGGAGGAGTTACATTAAGTGGCGGAGAAATACTTGTAAATTCAGCCTTTGCAATAAAACTTTTTGAAAAATTAAAAGAAGAATACATTAATACTGCCATAGAAACGACAGGATATGGAAATTACAAGGATCTTGAAAATTTAGCAAAATTAACAGATACTGTATTATTTGATCATAAAACACTTAAATAGCCAGAAACACAAAGAATATACTTCTGTCTCAAATGAAATTATTTTAGAAAATCTTACAAAACTTTCAAAATGGCACAAAAAATCATTATGCGATTTCCATTTATAAAAGGAATCAACGATGACGAGAAAAATATTCACAAACAGCAGAATTCCTAAAAACTGAATCTTACTGAGTAAACATTCTCCCCTATCACACAATGGGATTGAAAAATATAGAAAACTAGGCCGTGAATATCCTATGAAAACATTGGAAAAACATACACAAGAGGAACTGGATAATGTTGTAAGCATAATGAAAAGTTACGGATTGAAAGCAAAATTGATATGGATAACAAAAATATTAAATAAAGATAAAATATTATGGAGGAAAATGAGAGAATTTGTTTTGAAAAAGTGAAAGAGTAAAATTAAGAGAATCGAGCTTTATCAAAATTTCCTGGTGTCAGTGTCGAAAGAGGAAGACTTTTGACAAAAAGCATACAAAGAACATGAAGGAAAATCAAAAATACATTGTTCGTGCTTATGCAGTTAAAGAAATTTTAGAAAATATGACAATATACATAAAAGATGGAGAACTTATTGTGGGAAATCAATCTGTTGATGAAAGAACAGCGCCTCTTTTTCCAGAATATGCAGTGGATTGGATTGTTGATGAAATCAAGGAAAAAGGAAACTTTGACCATAGAGACGGAGATAAATTCAGAATTCCCTGAAGAAGAAATTCCTGAACTTTTGAAATATGTGAATGGTGGCGTGGAAAAACATTAAAAGATAGAGCGCACGCTCAGATGCCTCAGGAAATAAAAAGAAGCTGGAATTGCAAAAATTATTCATGGTGAAGGAAATATGACTTCTGGTGACGGACATATTGTACCTGATTTTAAAAAGGTTTTGACAAAAAGGACTAAAGGTGTAATTGAAGAAGCTAAAAGCTTCTATGGAAGAAAAGTAGACATTACAGTTTATGGCGGGTATAATAAAAATTGATTTCTTAAAGGCTGTACAAATTGTAGCACAGGCAACTATCGACTTTTGCTCATAGATTTGCAAATTTGGCAAAGGAACTTGCTGAAAAAGGAAGCGATCCTCAAAGAAAAAGAATTACTTCAAATTCAGAAAAACTGTCTAAACGTGCCTGAAAAATCCTGCTCGAGACATTCTCGGGAAGGTGTACAGGCAATCTGGTTTTATCCATCTAGTAATTCAGATTGAAAGCAATGGACATTCAGCTTCTCTTGGAAGAGTGGACCAATATTTGTATCCACTTTACAAAAAGATGTACTGGAAGGCAATTTAGACAGAGAATTTGCAAAAAGAAATGCTGCAATGTCTATGGGTAAAACTTTACTCTGTAATAAAAGTCCGTTCAACTTCGCATTCTGGTTATGGTGCAGGTTATCCAACTTATCAAAATGTTACAATAGGAGGATCGACTCCAAGCTGGAAAAAGATTCTACAAATGAATTAAGCTATTTAATACTGGAAAGTGTTGGAGAAAATAAACTCACACAGCCAAACCTGTCAGCAAGATTTCGCATAAATTCTCCAGAAAAATTCATTGAAAAATGTGCCGAAGTAGCCGCAACAGGTTATGGAATGCCTGCAATGCATACAGATGAAATAATAGTTCCTGCATTGTTAAACAAAGGCGTAAAAATTGAAAGATGCCTACAATTATTCAATGGTTGGATGTGTAGAAGTGGCTGTTCCTGGAAAAATGGGGGATACAGATGTACAGGAATGACTTTCTTAAATTTTGTAAAAAGCAACTGAGCTTGTATTAAATGACGGTTATGACGCTAGAACTGGACTTCAATTACTAAAAAGCTGGAAAACTGACTGACTATGAAACTTACGATGATTTGTGGGAAGCATGGATATGAAACACTATACAAAACTGTCTGTTGCGCTTGATGCATTGTCTGATACACATTTGAAGATTTTCCCTGATATCTTTATTATCAAGTCTTGTTGATGACTGTATTGGAAGAGGACTTTCAGCAAAGAAGGTGGAGCAGTTTACGACATTATTTCAGGACTTCAAGTTGGAATTGCAAATGCCGCAAATTCACTTTATGCACTAAAAACTACTGTTTTTGATAATCAAATCTAACAAAAGAAGAAGTTTACAATGCTCTACAAACAAACTATGAAGGTGAAAAATGGGGAAAAGAATCAGAAAAATATTGTTAGAAGTGCCTAAATATGGTAATGATATTGATGAAGTGGATGAATTTGCTACGAAACATCTACTGGACGTATATTGATGAAATTCAAAATACCATAATACAAGATACGGAAGAGGACCAATCAACGGTGGTTATGGAGTTTCAACATCTGGAATTTCTTCAAATGTGCCAATGGGAACAGTGAGCGGTGCGACTCCAGACGGAAGATACGCTTATACTCCTGCAGCAGAAGGAGGTTCTCCAACTCAGGGAACTGACACAAACGGTCCTACAGCAGTATTAAATTCTGTAAATAAATTGCCAACTCTGATGATTACAGGTGGACAGTTATTGAAATCAAAAATATTCACCAGAATTAGTAAATACTCCAGAACAGTTTGAAAAAAATTTGTAAATGTAATAAAATCATTTTATAAGTTCAAAAAGGATGGCATATTCAATTTAACATTATTTCAGGAAAAAACATTAAAGCAAGCACAAGTTGAACCTGAAAAACATAGAGATATAATAGTAAGAGTTGCTGGATACTGCGCTCAATTTGTTACACTTGACAGAACTACACAAAATGATATTATTTCGAGAACTGAACAAAGAATATAAATATGTATCTTTTTAGATAATTTTTATAGATAAGTTTTTCTCTTTATACAAGAAGCTAGCAATTTTAGGGCTTCTTGTATATAATCAAATAACACTAAACTCTGTTTAAAAATAACAATAATTTTCTACAGTAAGGTTGTTTGATAACTACTCTACTAATCATTTAACAAAAATTTTAAGAAATTTTGATTATTTGAATATATTAGGTTTATATCCTTTTTATTGAAAATTTGTAATAAATTCATTATTTAAATGGGGGTTTAGTATAAAATATGTTATAATTACTTAAAAAGTAAATTTACTATCCTCATAAATAAAAAGAGGCATCAGCCTCTCAATTAAATGCATTCGATTCCTATCATACTCTTTCAATATCTCTTCCGATACGCTCTTATCTGTTATAATTGTCGTAACATCTGCCATATCACATACTTTATAAGGCATTATTACATTAAATTTATTTGGTATAATTAACGTCACAACTCCTGTGAAGACTTTATAAACTGACGTTTTACGCTAACTTCCTTTTCATAAGGGCTTGTTATTCCCATAAGAGGATGAATTGCATAAGCTCCCATAAAACAAATATCTGGATAATATTCCTTTATCTGCTCCACCGCCAAATCTCCCACATTGGTCATAATCTTTTTGAAACAAATTCCCTCCAACCATTATTATTTCTATATTTTTATGATTAGAAAGCTCACTTGCTATAGTAAGGCTGTTTGTAATTACCGTTAGTGACAAATTAACAGGAATTGCTCTTGCAAGCTGCAAATTTGTAGTACTTCCGTCTATTGCCACTAATTGGCCATCTTTTAGAAGTTTTACTCCTTTCAATGCCAGTTCATATTTTTAATTCAGGTTCAAAATTTTTCCCTTTCTGTGTAGTTCAAAAGCATATCTGTTTTAAAAGGCAATGCTCCTCCAAAAACTCTTTTTAACAGTCCCTTTGATTCCATTTTCAGCGAGATCTCTTCTTATCGTATCTTCAGAAACTGACAAATCAATCGCAAGTTCTCCAACTACAACTTTACCTTTGTTATTAAGTTTCATTAAAATTATATCTTGTCTTTCATTTTTCAGCATTTTATCATATCCAATCTTTATGTTATTTTTATTCTATCGAATATTAGAAAATTTTTCAAGAAAAACTTTTTATAAATTTTAATTAATATCCACTAAAATTATTACGGACTACAATTCAATAATGTATATAAAAACCTCTATATTATTATAGAGGTTTAATTGTACTGACTATTTTTTTAGTTATAAATATAACTGTTTCTTCTCCAGCTTCCACATTTCAGTTTTTCAACTTTTATACCATATTTTGCCTTGTCTACATTTAAGAAAGTTACAGGTGAAACTAACAGAAATTCCTGCTTTTTGTTATTGCATTTTCTATCTAATGTACCAATCACCTTTTTAACTATATCTCCTATTTTCTTAAATAATTTTTATGCCTTCACCGTTTAATCCAGATGTTCCAAGTCCAACATGTATCAAAATATTATGTCCAAATTTATCCTGTATAATAAAGGCATGTTCTGTTGTATAAACATTTACTACTGTTCCATCAGTTGGAGCGATTATTTCATCGCCTTCAATTTCTATCGCAAAACCATCTCCAAGAACTTTTGTATTAAAAATTTTTGTCACTAATGTTTTTCAATATCATAGATTTTACCTTTATATGGAGCAATTATCTGATTTATTGCCTCTAACGATTCATAATTTTCATTTACACTATCTTCACTCAAGTTCAGCACATTCAAGTCTATATTTCTTCCTGGTTTTTCTTGGGCAAATGAAGCTTCCATACCATGTTCTTTTTATTTTTTTCAATATATTCTGTCAAATTACTTTTAATAACTGATACAGTAGGTCCATATACAACTTGAATTCCACTGCCTTTTTGATAACTCCCATTGCTCCTGTACGCTTTAATGCTGCTTCATTTACTAAATCCATATTATTTCACACGCATTCTCAGTCTAGTTGCACAGCACTGTAACATCACCAAAATTATCAAGTCCTCCAAGTCCATCTATGATTGCTCTGTGAAACTGTATCTTCTGCTACTGCCCCTTGTTTTCGGCTGTCTCTCATAGTATTGTAATCATCTTTTGTATATAACTTTTGTATCTTCATCATCGTCTTCTCTTCCTGGAGTTTTTAAATTCCATTTTTGTATAACAAATTTAAAGAAGAAATAGTAAAGTACAAAATATATTACAAATATTGGCAATAATCTAACCCAGTGCGTTTTTGAACTTCCCGGCAAAATTCCATATAATGTGAAGTCTATTAATCCACATGAAAAGGTTGTTCCTATCGCTATATCAAGTATTCTCATAAGTGCAAATGAAATTCCCGCAAAAATACAATGAACAACAAATACGAAAGGTGCTACGAATAAGAATGTAAATTCAATAGGCTCCGTAATCCCTGTAAGAAAACTTGTTAAAAAGCTGCTGAAAGCAACAATCCTCCAACTATTTTCTTTTTATTTGGTTTTGCACAATGGTACATTGCAAGAGCTGCTCCTGGAAGTCCACCCATCATAAATGAATATTTCCCTGTCATAAATTTAGCCGCGTCTATGCTAAAACGTAGTAGTATGTTGGCGATACTAATTCTGCAAAGAATATGTTTTGCTGCCCTGAAACCATTGTTCCATCTATCATTGCACTTCCACCCAGTCCTGTTTGCCAGAATGGAATGTACCAGATGTGATGAAGTCCAAAAAGGTATCAATATTCTTTCCATAAATCCAAAAAATAAATATTCCAATGTCCCCAGAACCTGTTACAACTCTTTCCAATTGAGAATATTCCCTGCTGAATAACTGGCCAAATCACAAAGGAAATAAATCCTACAACAATATAAGCAAACGTACATATAATCGGGCACAAATCTAACTCCTGAAATGATATTGCATGGGAAGTTTTTGTCTTATAAAATCTATTATGCAAAAATGCAACTCAAGTCCTACTACAATTCCTCCAAACACTCCCATCTCAAGCGTTTGTATCCCAAGCACGGAACTTATCGCACCATCCAGCACTTTTTCCGAAACAGTCCCGTCAGGTAAAATTTTTCCACTAAATACTCAATAATGTTTTAATCGTTGTGTGCATTATATAAATGAAAGTCCAGAAGAGAGCACTGCAACTCCTTTTTCCTTTTTCGCCATTCCCTAATGCTACTGCCATCGCAAATATCAAAGGCAAATTAGCAAAATACTGCAAGTCCAACGTTATTCATTACAGTAAGGACATAATTCATAGGTGTCCCTTGTGCAAGCAATCCATCTAAATGATAAAAATGCTATTGTCTTAGGATTTTGTAAATGAGGCACCTAAACCCAACAATAATCCAGCAACTGGTAAAAATCGAAACTGGCAGGAAGAACGCTCTTCCCTATTGTCTGCAACGTAAGAAAAAAATCTGATTTTCTTTTCTTGTTCTTGTTCATAACATCCTCCAAATAAAAATTATAATATTAAATTTTTCAAACTGCTCTAAAATTTATATAACTTCTATATTTTTGTGCCACACTATTAAAATTTTTTTATCTATTTTTAAAAGCAGTTGTCTATTATTTTCAACTATTTTTATTTTCTAACTAAAACATTATTTTTAGTTTCAATTAGTTTCACATAATTCCTTTTTAATATTATAACTTTTTAATTTTCACAAAGTCAAGCATGCACTTTTTCGCATATAATTTATAAAAAATCTCAAAATTTTTTTGATTTTTTTATTAATTTATGCTGTTTTTGCCTTTTTCTAATTATCTAAAAATAAACACTCTTATTTTTAGGAATATATATTTTTAGTATATTTTTAAATTTCAAAAATTTATGTGCATTTTTAAAATCAGGTTATAATATAATGATATCATTTTAAAACTAAATTCAAAAAGTTATGAACACATCATACAAAAATTCTATTTTAAATGAGTTGAATATAGTTTTTAGAATAAAAAAGAAAGGATAGTTATTTATGAAAAAGTGGCAGTGTATTTATTTTTTTAATGGTGAGTATAGTTTCGTTTTGGAAATATAAAAGATCCGTTTACAGATAAAGAAATTTGACTACACTTTTTAAAAAAATGTTCCAGAAATATTTCAGGGAGACTTTCGGTGCAGATTTATTATAAAAACAAGTCTTACTTCGTTCATTTCACGAAGACAATAAACATACAAAAATGATAGATACATTTAATTCGTCTTTAAGCACTTATGGAAGAATAATACAGGAAGAAGGACTGTTGTAAACGAAACAAATCCTATAAATGTTACCACAAAATATTATTCAAAATACTGCACAATTCCAAAACGAAGAATGGTTAAATGATTTTTGGTTCTCCATCATTAAATAAATATTTTTGATTTAATAAGAAAAAATTATTTAGATAGATAAATAAATTATAATAAAAGCTACTTTAAAACTGAATTTGAAAAGTTATCATTTACTCAATTCCCAAAGTTTCATTTAATTTTTATCGATTCAATTTTGAAAAAGTTTGAATATACTTAAAAAATTAAATTATTCTTGATTTTAAAAAGTTGGGATATAATCATATTGAAAAATAAAAAAATTTTTTGAGGAGGAAACATGAAAAATTAATTTTATTAGGACTCGCTGCAGCTATAAGTATATCAGCTATGGGAGCAACTAGAAAAAAACTACTTCAAAAAGCAAACTTTCTGCTAAAACATTGGAGCTAAATTTAATACACATTAATGATCACCATTCACATCTTGAAGAAGAAAATGGACTTAGTTCTTAATGGGAAAAAGTTACTGTCAACGTTGGTGGAATGCCAAGAATGATTCAAAAGAATCATGAGATTTATCTAGTAAAAAAATAGCCTAGTATTGCACTGCAGGAGATGCTCTTTCTGGAACATTGTATTATACTTTGTTTAAAGGAAAAAGCTGATGCGGCACTTATGAATGTAGGACATTTTTGATTTGTTGCTTTGAAATCATGAATTTGATGATGGTAACACTGTTTTTAAAAACTTTCTTGATGAATTGAAAAATACCAGTAGTTTCAGCGAATGTTGTTCCTGATAAAGGGAAGCATATTGGAAGGAAAAATGGACTCCTTATGTAATTAGAAAAATAGATGGACAGGATGTTGCCATTGTAGGGATTAGATGTAGTAGGAAAAAAACAGTCTGAATCTTCAAGTCCAGGAAAAAGATATAAATTCCATGATGAAGTTGAAACAGCTAAAAAAATGGTAGCAGAACTTCAAGCAAAAGGACTTAACAAGATAATTTTTCTTATCGCATGCAGGATATGAAAAATCTTGAAATTGCTGAAAAAGTTTCGGGAATAGATGTTATTATTACAGGAGACACTCACTATCTATTGGGAGAAAGTTATACAGAATATGGATTAAAACCTGTTGCAGAATATCCTAAAAATAATGTCTCCAGCAGGAGAACCTGTGTATGTTGCAGAAGCATGGTGTTACTCACATATGGTAGGAAATATGAAAGGTTAAATTTGATGATAAAGGTGTAATAACTGAACTAAAAGCAGAACCTACAATAGTTATTGGTGATAACTCATTTGAAGTTAAAAATGATAAAGGTGAAAAAGCGAGCTTCAAGGAAAAGAAAGAAGATATTATCAAATATGTAAACAGCCGTAAAGATATAAAAATTTGTTAAAAGAAGACCCTACTGCTCAGAAAAGGTTTCTTGCAAAGATACAAAGGAAAAGAAATGAACTTAGGTAGAAATAGGAAATATAACACAGGAAATTCCTGGTGGATCAGCAAACAAATTCTAATGATAAAAAATCCTGAAGGGATCTTTGGCTACAACACTTGTATCTGAAACAGTTCTACATATGCTTAAAAATATAGGGAACAGGGATATTGATATGGTAATAATGAATTCAGGGAGGAACAAGAATATCTTTAACTCCAGGAAAAAATTTCTTATGATGATGCATATACACTGCTTCCATTTACTTCTAACACTATCTATATTCTGAAAATGAATGGTGCAGAAATAAAAACAAGTAATCGAAGATTCATTGAATTTTGCACTTGATGGAGGATCTTCAGGGAGCATTCCCTTATGGAGCTGCAATAAGATTTGAGAGCAACTAAGGCAGGGAACTCTAGGAACAAGAGTTAAAAAGTGGAAGTACTTGATGCGAAAACAAATAAATGGATTCAATTGATGCAGGAAAAAACTTATACTGTAGGAACAAATTCATATATCGCGGCAGGGAAAAGACGGATATGCAACTTTTGGTAAAATTACTTCAACTCCTGGAAGAGAAGGAGTAAATACACATTTAGGTGTTGAAACATCATTTATAAACTATGTTAAAGAGAAAAAAATCAGTTGGAAGACCTGAATCTTCAAATGTAAAAATTTAAATATTAAAAATAGAGACTGTCTCAAAATGAAATAGTCTCTTTCTTATTTTTAAAATCAAACTCAAAAATTATCATATTTTTCCAATCATAATAACTTTGATTCAAGCTGTAGGCATGAAATCCCATTATCATTCAAAAATTTGGAGGCAAGATTTGCATAAGCACAGTTTCGCCCTCTGCAGTAAACAATTATTTCCTTGTTTTTGAGGTAATTTTTCAAATTTTCCTCAAGATTTTTCATTGGAATATTTATTGCGTTTTTCTATATGGCTTGAATTAAACTCATCTTCTGGACGTAAATCTATTATTAAAGTTTCTTTATTTTTACCATTTCGTAAGCCTGCTCCAAAAGTAATCGGACGGATTTTTCATACAACTGTCATTAAATTCATTGTGTATCCGCTGAATATCTGCCAGTTGCTGCTCTCCTACCCCAATCAGAAGATACACTAAAGTCAATTATTTGTGTATTTGCGATTTCATAAACAACATAATTCCCCTTTTTCGCTAATAACTAAGTTTCCATCCTTTAAAAATTTGTAAATGTCTTGAAGTGTTTGCAATACTCATTCCTGTTTCATTTGAAATGCTCTCCACAGTTTTTGCTCCTTGAACTAATAAATCCAGTATTTCGATTCTTTTTTCACTGGACAGGCATTTTTCCTATTTTTGACAATCCTGAATATAGCTATTTTTATAATTTTTGACATATTTTATCCATTTAATTCAGCTCCTTTTTACTTTCTTTATTTATACTAAACCTCTTTAAAACCAAACTTAAAAAAATTATTATTTTTAATCTGCAAATTCACTTAACTTTGACTAGATGGATATTAAATTTTTGATATATTTTTCAAAAATTTTATAATAAAAAGTATTGACAATTTATTTTAAATATGATACTATTCAATTACTTGATTGAATAGTTGATTTTCTAAAAATCAGTATAACACAATTTTTTTAAAAAATAAACTATAAATTATAAAACTTAATAAAATGATTTTAAGAAAAGAGGTTGATGTAAAAATGGCATTAAATTTAAATAAAGATAATTTTTGAGCAAAAGCATTTCAAGTGGAGTAGCTCTAGTAGATTTCTGGGCAGAATGGTGCGGACCTTGTAAAAATGCAACTTCCTATTATTGAAGAATTTTCAAGTGAAATGGAAGGAAAAAGCTACAATTGGAAAAAGTAAATGTAGATGAAGAATTGGAATTAGCACAATCTTTTTGGGAATCAAAGTATTCCTACATTAATCTTATTCAAAGATGGAAAACCTGTTAAAAATTAGTTGGATTACACTCAAAAGAATCACTTTTATGAAGAAGTAAACCAAGTATTATAAAAACCAAAAAATACGTTATTTAAAGATATATTTATTTATAGAAAGAAGTCTAGCGATTGTTTTTCAATTTTGCTAGACTTTAATATTAAAAAGAAACTTTATGATTATGATCTCTTAATCATAATTTATAAAAATCACTAAAAAAGGAATGATGAAAAATATGTATGATTCAGTAATTATAGGCTCAGGACCAGCAGGACTGACAGCCGCAATTTATTTAAGCCGTGCAGGATTAAAAAATATAATTATAAACGGAATGGAGCCAGGCGGACAATTGACAACAACAACCGAAGTTGAAAATTTTCCAGGATTTCCACAAGGAATTTCAGGTCCACAGCTAATAGAAGACATAAAAGGCTCAATCTAAAAATTTTGGAACAGAATTTTTACAGGCTGTTGTAAAAGACATCGAAAGTATTGAAAATAATGGCAAAACATTTTAAATTACATTTGGATAATGGAAATATTATAGAAGCAAAAACGATAATTTTATCAACAGGAGCGAGTGCAAAATATCTTGGAATTGAAAACGAAAAAGAAAAATATTGGAAGAGAGTTAGTGCATGTGCCACTTGTGATGGATTTTTCTACCGTGGAAAAGATGTTGTTGTAATTGGTGGTGGAGATACTGCGATGGAAGAAGCTGTCTTTTTTAACAAAATTTGCCAACAAAGTTACAATTATTCACAGAAGAGATGCGTTACGCGCTTCAGCAATTATGCAAAAAGAGCAAAAGACAACAGCAAAAATCGAATGGAAACTAGACTACACTCCAAAAAGTACTGGCTAATGAAAAAGTTACAGGAATAGAGCTTATAAATAACAAAACAGGCGAAACTGAAACTTTAACAGCAGATGGAATTTTTGTAGCAATCGGAAGAACTCCAAATACAAAAATTTCTTGAAGGAAAGTAGAAATTGACGAAAGAGGCTATATTGTAACAAAAGGAAAATCTTCAAAAAACAAGTACTTCTGGAATCTTTGCAGCAGGAGATGTTCAAGATGACAGAATACCAGCAGGCAATTATCGCGGCAGGAAGTGGAGCAATTGCAGGGCTTGATGTGGAAGAATATTTAAGAGAAAATGACTTATAATTTTTAATCTCTAAAAAAATAAAAATATTAAATAAAAAGAATATGTACCAATAAACTAAATAATAAAAATTACAAAGTTTATAGGTACATTTTTAATATATATATTTTTACACAAATAATGATAAAATTTATTTTCTATTAGATATTTTTGTCAAATTTGCCATATACCACAAAAAGATAGTGTAAAATCAGTATAACTTTTTAATCTCACCTAAAAATTTTTCAAATACAATATACAAGGGGCCTATAGTACATATATTGAATAACTTATTCCACCAAGATAAATAAAAAAATTTTATTTCTTAAAAATTTACTAAAAATAATTATCTAAATATAAAAATACAATCAAAGGAATAAAAATAATGCAATAACAGTAGAATTATAAAGGTATTAATTTATTATATGGTACAAATAATAAAAATAAAAATATAAATTATTGTAAAAATGAATAAATATTTCGCTTTTTACATTTTATTTATCGTAAAATCTTTATACCAAGAGAAAAAGTACTAATATACATTAACGGATTATATTTTATAAATTCAAGTACTGTTCCACTATTGGAATTTTTGTCGAAAAAGATAATTATAAAAATAATAAACATAAAATTAATAATTAGGACAAACCATACGAAATACTTATTTTTCACGAAATTTTTAGTAATGCAGGAAATAAAAAGCAGTAAAAAGGCCAAAACAGACAAATACCAAGCTGATGAATTATAACTTAATGATCTGTTAAATATCCAAGACTGTACTAAAGAAGGTTATAGATAATTGTTCCACGAAATTTTAAAGTTAATAAAAGTGACAAAAATAAACTGGATAAAAATTTAATCTTTTTCTTATAAAATACTTTTTGTATCAAGAAAGCTTAGTTGAATAAACGTATGTCATCCTGAAAGCAAAAGAAAAATACCCAGGCAATTCCATATTCCATTAAAAAGGCAATTTGGGTAAAGAAAATGAACTGTGTATCCCTATGATAATAAAGAACTGACAATGCCCCATAAACCTAAAAATCTCAAATTGACTGTATTTTTCATAATTTTCTCCTTCCCATTTTTAAAACATTGTATCTAAAAATTTTTATCTTAATTATAGCATACTTAACTAACAATTCAAAAGGTTTTTCAAAAATAATTTTTGTTCTGAAATAGTATGACAAATATATATATAGTATAATATAGTATGTCAAAGTTATTTAAAATTAAACTAATAAATATCAACCAAAACTTAGAAATTAGTTAGAATAGTTATTACTTTTTAAAATTCATCTTAAAAGTGATTTTTACTGGATATAACAAGTTTAAATTTAAAATCCAAAACTTTGAATAGTAAAAATTTCAAATTTGAAACAATAAAAAATAAATAATAAAAATAGGGAGGTTTGTTTTATGGAAAATATGGAATTTGAAGGTTTTGATAATATCGAAAATGATGATTCTGGTCGATTATACGAAATGGGTAAAAACTACTACGACAGTGGTTCTGACATTTTGGCTGAAAAATATTTAAAAAAGCAGCTAAGGGTGGAAATAGAAAGGCTTTTTCTTATGCTTGCAGACATTTATCTAAAAATATGATAAATTAAATTTGGCTGAGAAAATATTTAAAAAAATTGCTGATGGTGGAGATTTTGAACTTCAAGACAAACTTGGAACAGTTTATAAAAGAAAAATCCAACTTTTGAATTGGCAGAATATTATTATAAATTGGCAATAAATAATGGAAATCAGAGAGCTCAGTATCAATTTGGGAAATTTATATTATTTATATAAGAAGAAAAATCTAGCAATAGATTATTTAAAAACCTATTGCTGATGAAAGAGATCAGGAGGCTCAAGTATTACTTTCCAAAAATTTATTATGATAATGGACAAAGTTGATTTGGCTGAAGAATATTTACATAAGCTAAAGGACTAATGGGGAATCATATTATTTACTTGGAAAGCTTTATGGGAGAAAAACAGGATATCGAAACTGCTGAAAGACATCTTAAAAACAGCAGCAGACGACTATGATAATAAAAAAGCACAGGAAGTACTTTCAAAACTTTATACTGATAAAAATAATATGACTCTTGCAAAACACTATTTAACATTGCTTGCAGACGAAAAATCATTTGGAAGCCTTTGCACTGCTTGGAAATATATTTTGCTGATGAAAAAGAACTATAATCTTGCCTACACAAACTACGGACATTTTTTTGAAGGAAAAACGAGAAAAATGCAAAAGTTGATATGAGAAAAAAATTGACGAAGCAAAACTTAAATTTCAATTTTGGAAAATGCTGTATAAAAACTTGGAAAATTCGATGTGGCTGAACAAAACTTGAAAGGTAGCGAATATCTAAAAATTTCTGATAATGTAATTGAAGTTGCAAAACTTTACGAAGAAGCAGAACAGTTGAAATTGGCTATCCAATACTACAAATCAGCTTTTACATCTGTAATTTAAAATAAAAAATAAAAATAATTAATCTTAGGAGGAAAAATGGCAACTACAAAAAAACATCCATCGGTAATTTTTGATTTTTGAAAACTGCTTTATGAATGCGCGGGAGTTTACTGCTACGATAGAAATGAATTGGAACAAGTTATAAATTCACAAGCTGGAACATTTGTCACGAAAAACTGCTACATTACAGTCATCGTCCTGGAAATCCAGAGCCTAGATATCATGACACAGCTCTAGGAAGCATAAATTCAATGGGACTTCCAAATTTGGGATTTGATTACTATTTAGATTATTTACTGGAATTGCAGAAAACACATCCTGACAGAACTTTCTTTTTCTCGCTTTGTAGGAATGTCAACAGAAGACACTCACGCATTACTGAAAAAGTTCAGGAAAGCGATTTTAAGGGAATAACAGAACTTAACCTGTCTTGTCCAAATGTGCCAGGAAAACCTCAAATTGCCTATGATCTGGAAACTACTGAAAAATTGCTGGCAGATATTTTTTTCATATTTCAAAAAGCCACTTGGAGTAAAAATTGCCTCCCTACTTTTGATATTGTCCACTTCGATCAGGCAGCCGTAGTATTCAATAAATTTCCATTGACATTCATAAACTGTGTAAACAGCATTGGAAATGGACTTGTAATTGAAGATGAAAGTGTTGTAATAAAGCCTAAAAATGGATTTGGAGGAATTGGTGGAGAATATATAAAACCAACTGCCCTTGCTAATGTTCACGCCTTTTTATCAAAGGTTGAACCCTTCTATTAAAATTATTGGAACAGGTGGTGTTCTTACAGGACAAGATGCTTTTGAGCATATTTTTATGTGGAGCGAGCATGGTTCAAATTGGTACAACTTTACACAAGGAAGGTCCTGTTGCTTTTGAGAGAATAACTAACGAATTAAAAGATATTATGGATAAAAAGGATATAAAACTATTGAAGATTTTAGAGGAAAAATTGAAATATTTATAATTTTTTTACAATAAATTTTTGATCTCTCTATTTCAATAGTGAATTTAATAGAAAAAAACAAAGTAAAAAGCAAGGTGATAAAAATGGATAAAAATAAGTTTCCTTCAAAAACAATTGATGAAAGTAAAAGAGTTGTCTTTTTGGAGGTGCAGGTGTTTCTACAGAATCAGGCATTCCTGATTTTAGAAGTGCAAATGGAGTCTACAATTTAAAAACTTGATAGGAATTTTTCTCCAGAAGAGCTTGTTTCTCACACAATGTATGAAAAAAATATCCAGAAGAATTTTATGATTTTTATAAAAACATCTTGTTTATCCAAATGCAAAACCGAATTTTGCTCATAAATATTTGGCAAGGCTGGAACAAGATGGAAAAATTGACGGCTGTTATCACTCAAAAATATCGATTGCCTGCATGAAATGGCTGGAAGCGAAAAATGTTTTGAAGTACACGGAACTGTTGACAGCAATACTTGCGTTATATGTGGATACAATTTGGAAGAATTTTTGGAAATTTGTGAAAAGGAAAAGCATTCCACATTGTCCAGACTGTGGCGGAATTATAAAAACCAGATGTTACTTTGTATGAAGAAGTGCCTGATCTCAGACACTTTTTAGAAAAAGCAATAAATGAAATATCACGAGCTGATACGCTAATTATAGGCGGTACTTCCCTTGTTGTGTATCCAGCCGCTTCACTAATCCAGTATTTTCAAGGAGAAAAATCTTGTTTTAATAAATAAATCCCAAAGACGGAACAGGATGATTTTGCAAATTTGGTTATACACGAAAGTATAGGAGAAGTTTTTAAAAAATTGAAAATAATTAAATAAAAAGATAAATAAAGAGGTGAAAATGGTAAAAAGTATTATTTGTCTGTCTAGGAAATATATGCCGTTCCCCAATGGCAGAAGCTGTCTTTCGAGGATATGGTACAAAAAGAAGGGATTATCCGACAAAATCATAATTGATTCAGCAGCAACAAGTTCCTGGGAACACGGAAATCCAGTCCATCACGGCACTAAAACAGACTTGCCAAAGAAGGAATCGGTGTAGCAGGAATGTACTCCAGAATTTTTAAATAACGATGATTTGGATGCTGATTACATCATCGGAATGGATGAAAGCAATATAGAAAAATATAAAACTTTTTGCTAGATGGCAGAAAATAAAGGTGAAATAAAAATGCTGCTAGAATACGCTGGAGAAAATCGGGAAATAAAAGATCCGTGGTTTCACTGGTGATTTTAATACAACTTACGATGATGTGGTAAAAGGCTGTAAAAGCACTACTTGAGTTTATTAAAAATGATTTAAATATTTAATTTTTATAATTATAATTCAATATTAAACAAGTTATAAAATAAGATTACTATAAAAGACTTTCGAGAAAACAATTTCCTGAAAGTTTTTATTATTCTATTTTTGATTTCTGAATTCTTTTGGAGTCATATTATAAAAATTTGAAAAATTTTTGTAAAAATGTCTGATTGGAAAACCCGACTTCTTCAGATATTTCCTGTATTGAATAATTAGTATTTTTCAAATATGAAGAAGCGATATTCATTCTTTGAATTAATTGCAATTCTTTAAAAATTTTTTCCCAGTTTTTCTTTTTAATTAAAGAAGATAAATATTTTTCGGATGATAGCCAAAAATGTTTTTGCCATTTTTCTATTGTGCAATCATTATAAAAAGATTCTATATAGTTCAATATTTCAAAAATAATATTTAGTATCTCCGTTTATTTTCACAATATGCTTGTTATGGTTTAAATCATAAAAGTCGCAGCAATTCTATAAAAATAATGTCAATATAAGACTGAATAGATTTCCTTACTATACTTATTTTTATTATGATACTCAAAGCAAAACCTGATTAAAAGATAAATAATCTTATCATTTTTCCTGTCCTAAAAACTATGTAGTTATCGTGCATTTTTATTCATTGAAAGCGAATTAATAATAAATGATGCCAAAATACTCTGTTCATGTATGCGTTTGCTCAATGAACTTGAGAAATAATCGTTACTCATGCTGATATTAAATATGATGTCGTTTTCTTCTATTTTCCGTTTTGCTCTCACAACATTTTTATCAAAAATACACATCTCCCTGATACAATGTCAATTCCTCGTTATCAATAATATAAGTACATTTTCCCGAATAAATATAGTTTAAATTTACATTTGAATGGCAATGGAAAGGAACTGAAGTATATCTGGAATCTCTCATCATTGAAATTTCCTTGCTTTTTAACTTATCTACTTCAAAAATTATAATTTTCCCATTGACAATTTTTCTTCAATTTTTATATAATGGTGAAGTATTATTTGGATTTTTCTAAATAAAACTCTTCTCTTGCAGTATTTTTTCTAATGTACTTGTCAAATTCTTCTAAATTCATTTTCATCATCTCCCTCCACTTTTTATTATACCTTACTTTTTGTTATAATATAAGTTGTTTTTGATATTATTTATTTCTTAGTTTATAATATACTCAAAAGAATAAGGAAAAATAGCTATAATCCATATTAAGGAGGAAAAAATGAACTATAAAAGAACTTGCAGAAAAATTTTAAACAATATAGGAACTTCAAAAATATAGAAAGCTATACTCATTGTACTAAGATTACGTTTCAACTAGATTGATCCAACAAAATTTAATCAGGATGAGTTAAAAACAAATGGAATTATGGGAACTGTAGTAGCGGAAATCAGCAACAGGTTATAATAGGACCAGATGTACAACATGTTTATAATGAAATAAGAAATTTATTATCAGTTAGGGAAATAATATTTCTTTAGAAAAATCCTTCAAGTGAAGTATCAAAAGAATCAAAGAAATTTTCATTTGATGAAAATATTAGACACCATTTCAGGAATATTCACTCCTATATTAGCAGCAATTACAGGAGCTGCAATGATAAAAGTAATTGTTATTTTATTGACAATGACAGGACTATTGAAAGATAAGTCACAAACACAAACTATCTTAAATTTTGTCAGTGATACACCTTTCTATTTTCTTCCAGTTATGCTTTCGTACTCTGCAGCAGCAAATTTAAAAATGAATCCTATGATGGGAATGCTACTAGGATTAATGATGATTCATCCAAAATATCTGGAAATGGTAAAACTTGGAGAAAAATATGAGTTTTTGGAATACCTGTAACTCTTTGCAACATATACATCCACAGTTATCCCAATAATATTAATAATCTGGGTTGCATCATATATAGAAAAAAATTATCTGATAAACTTTTCTCCAAAATCTATACGTTTCTTTTTAAAACCATTATTAACTTTACTTATTATGATTCCATTGGCATTTTTGCATGATTGGGCCTCTTGGAACAATTGCAGGACAATTATTAGAAAAATGTTAAACTTGCTACAAATTAACTATCCATGGACATTACCAATTATCTTTGGAGCTTTTGCACCAGTAGTTATTATGTTTGGAATGCATTACGTTGTTACTATTCCATTAGTTATCACAGTAATTAATGCAAATGGATTTGATATGATAGGACCGGGATTTTTGGTGGCAAATATGGGACAGGCTGGTGCTGCACTTGCAATAGCACTTGTTTCTAAAGATAAAGATTTTAAATCAATGTCAGCTTCTTCAGGTTTTAACTGCATTATTTGAATAACAGAACCTGCAATGTATGGGTAAATCTGAAATTGAAAAACCTTTCCTTTTCGCTACCCTCAAGTGGACTGCTTGGAGGAATTATTTGTGGAATTGCAGGAGTAAAAAGAGTTGTTTTTGGGCCTACTGGACTTGCAACACTTCCTATTTTCATTGATCCTAAAAACAATATGAATTTTATCTTTGCAATTATAGGATTAGTAATAAGTTTTATCACTTCATTTGCATTAACTTATTTCACATACAAAAATAAAAATACTTTACAATAGCTAAAAACTAAAGTTATTATATTAATATAACAAAAATATTATAATATTGAAAGGAAAAATTTTAATTATGAATAAATTTACAGAAAATTTTTATATGGGCAGGCATTTTCAGCTTCACAGGCAGAAGGTGCTTGGAATAAAGATGGAAAAAGGAATAGATACACAAGATTTGAGATATTTTGATTCTCTGTGGACAAGGGAAGAAAGAGATAAAAATAGAAATATAAATATGACAAGTAAAATATTTGAAAAAGGCTTTAAAAAGATACGGATGATAAGCACTATCCTTTCAGATGGGGAATTGATTTTTATGAAAATTATAAAAATGACTTGGATTTATTTCAGGAATTAGGATTAAAAATTTTTAGAACTTCTATCAGCTGGAGCAGAATATTTCCAAATGGCGATGACAAAGAGCCAAATGACAGGAATAAATTTTTATCTGAACTTATTTAAAGAATGTCAGAAAAAGAAATATAAAAGTTTTTGCTACTAATTCTTCATTACAATATTCCAGTAAATTTAATTACTAAATATGGTGGCTGGAAAAATAGAAAACTAATTGATTTATATGTGAGATATGCCAAAACTTTATTTGAAAAATTAGGGAAATTATGTTGATTTCTGGCTTCCATTTAATGAAATTAATTGTAGTAAATTCAACCCTTATAATGGCTGTGCATTAATAAAAGATCAAGAAAAAGAATATGAACAAGCTATTTTTCAATGCACTCATCATCAGTTTATAGCTAATGCCTTGGCAATTAAAACAGGCAGAGAAATTTTTACCCTAATGCAAAATTTGGTGCGGAATGATAGCACGTTTTGACTTATCCCGCAACCTGTAATCCAAATGATGTTATGCAGAAAATTTTTAGATGAGAACTATAAAAATTATTTTTATACGGATGTAATGGCAGAGGAAAATATCCATCCTATACAAAAAGAATGTTTGAAGATATTTCCATTAAAATTCTTCCTGAAGATGAAAAAATACTTTCGAGACAATACTGTTGACTTTTTATCATTTTCCTACTATATGTCAATGGTTTCCTCAACAGATTCAACCCTTGACAAGCGGAAATTTAGTTTCTGGAAATAAAAATCCTTATTTAAAAAGCAAGTGAATGGGGATGGCAAATCGATCCGATAGGACTTAAATTTCTCTAAATGATATGTATGACAGATACCAGCTTCCAATTTTTATAGCTGAAAATGGAATTGGGTAAAAGACATATTGACGAAGATATTCACGATGAATACCGTATTGAATATCTAAAAGGAACACATAAAGCAAATGTCTGAAGCAATACATGACGGAGTAGAATTACTAGGGTATACAATGTGAGGGAATTATCGATATTGTAAGCTGTGAACGCTAGAAATGTCAAAAAAAGATATGAGTGTAATTTATGTAGATAGAAACGAAGATGGGAATGGAACTAATTTGCGATATAAAAAGACTCGTTTTACTGGTACAAAGAATGTATTGAAAATGGAAATATATAAAAATATAACTATAAAAAGAGATGATTTTAAATAACCATCTCTCTTCCCAATTTTACATTACTATTTAATTTCCCAAAAGAAATTTCAATCTTTTTGAGCACACCTTAATTTCATACACAATTAAATTAATTTAGCGTAAAAATTATATCTAAATTCCAGTATAATTTTCAGCGACCATTTTCTCTCATCATCACTTCCCTTTCACCTCTATTATACTCTCAATTTATCTCAGAAATACCAAGTGTTTTTCAAAATAATAAAGAAAATTATTGATAATAATAGCAGTACACCTTCAATGCCTTTTCAAACATTTCCAGTGTACTTGCACCTTTATTCTACAATAAATAACCATTCAGAGAGACAATTCTGTATCTCCATTGATTTACTTTTTCATATTCTGATTTTAACAATTTATGAGTACTACTGCTTGTGGTTTTGCATTAAAGTCTAACTGCCCAATAGGACGTTTGTCAATGATTCTGCATAAAGTAGTTTCATTTGCTGTTTCCTGTTACTGACGTAGTTCAGATGCTGCTGTAGAAATACCATTGATCTGTCGATCACGATTTATTTTATATCCATTGTGTTCTAATAATTCCAATGCCAAATCTTACTGTAATTCCTTCCAGAGGCTGCATTTCCAGTATCGAGGAGTTAGTATTTGCCCTCTGATAAACCAGTATTATATTTGCAGCTGACGCTTCTACCACGTTTCCAGCATCATCAAACATTAATGCATCATCATAACCGTTTCTTTGAGCGTCACGCGTCGCAGGGGCGAGGTTAATGTATGAACCTCCTGCTTTTCGCTTTCTCGGAATTGCCGAATCATTGTATTTTCTATAAGTCCGAACTCATTAAAGTTTGAGTCCACCACCTTCTGTACTTACATAATCTGGCGGCAGCATGTAGTGCCAAATCAAAAGTCTAATCCTGCTGGGCGATAATCTAGGCTCTTTCCACAAAAATACAAAACGAGACGCATATAAAGTCTTCTTTTGCATCGTTTTCTTAACTAACTCTGTAACAACTATCCTTAAATTCATCCCAAGTTATAAAATATTCAAATCTAGCATTTTGACGCATTCATAAGTCTTGTATAATGATGATCTTGCAATCTGAAAATCGCTACTTTCCACATTTCTGTGATATCCTCTGATTCCACCAAAAGCAAGTTGTTCCATATTGTAAACTGTGTGTAGCAATACCGACTGTTGCTTTCAAATTCCACCTATTATTTCTTTATCGAAATATGCAGAATTTCATAAATTCTGTCTTTGCCATCTAATTTTACCTCTTACATGTATTTCAGCTATTCTAATATTTACTTTTATAGTTTTAGCACTTTTTAAAAATTATGTGAAAATTTATTTTTATAATTAACTATATATCTTATATAGATTTAAATGCTAAAATTATAATTCTTCCACAATTTATTATATTTTGAATTTGTAAAATTAGACTCCATAAACTTTCATAAGTTCATCCATCTCTCTCTCTTCCATTTCCTGAACTTTTTACAGATAATGCAATTGATCTTGTATCGTAGTATCCGTGATTACAGCCTCAACTATCTCCAACAGAAAATTTTTCCAGAAATATCCTTCGAAAAATTCCTCCTGCCAATTCCGTTTTGGTATAATTCCGTTAAATCTGTCTCGTCAATTTAACAAGTACAAAGAGTTTTCTTGGATTTTTCACAATCTCAGTATTCTACAATATTCCCTTTCTTATGTGCTCTGTAACTTCCTTCCAAGGGGATTTTTCAAGTTGCTTGATACTTCCAGAAGATATCAGGGTTTGTCAACTTCGATTACCTTAGATTCACTTCATCGCCAACTTTGTGTTCTCTGTATGCTCTTTTTCACTGTCCCTTGAAAATTCATGTATGTATAAACACTTCGATTCGCTCCAATTCTGCACAAAAATTCCATAATCCCTGAACGTTCATAACTTTTCCTTTAAACGTATTAATACAAAGTCCTCGGTTTCCTCAAGAACTTCCACATCTGTCATCAGCAGTGACTTTAGCACTAAAAGTAATTCTATCATCATTAAAGTCAACTATTTTAAATTTGATTACGTCTCCTGCCTTATATTTTCTTGAAGTTAAATTAGTTTCTCTCTTATACGATAAATCAGACACACATGTAAAGGGTCCTCCAATATCTTTTTCAGCGAAATTAACAATCAAAGTCATGCTTACTGTTATTGGTTTTCGATAAACCATCTCCGATGTGGTATTTTTCTGCTTTAACTGTATCAAGGGTTTCGACAGTTGTTTTGGAGACGCTAACTGACATTTTTCTTTTCATCTTCAATTTGAATAATCTTTTGCAGAAAATTTATCCCCTTCTTTGTAGTTTAAGTTCCATCGCTCCATTGACCGCCAAAGCCAACTCAGAAACATGTTACCAAATCCAGAATTTTCCGTCAACAGTTTACAACTATCCCGAAAATCAAGTACATCCTTCACAGCTTTAGCTTCAACTACATCTCCTATGTTATGGCTTGCCGCAAAGTGCAACCCAAGGGTCTTCTGATAATTGCATGGCATAATTTTCAATCTATCAGCATCCTTTTCAATAATTTTAGCTTACTTTCGTCACCAATTTTATATTTTTCAGTCGAGGTGTACACTTGGCGATCCCAAGAAATTTCAGATATATGGATAAATCCGCTAGTTGCTTCCAGGTCAAAATAATACCAAATCAAATGCTTCCTTAATTTTACCAGTAACAACATCTCAATATTTACTCTAAAATATTTTCTTCTTCAATTTTACATTCAAGTCACTTCTTGAAATAGTTTATATGACTCTTATCCTTTATTAAAAGTTTAAATTTTGTCTCACTGTATAATCTTTTGTGTCAAAGTCTATGGCAGAAGTGAAAATGGGTAGAAAATGCTTCATTTTTCCTATTCTTCAGTGTACCCACCTTTCAATTTTCTTAATAATTTCACTCCTGTTACAATGTCGTCTACATTAAATGAAAGTGCAAGTTCTTTTGCCTTATCCAATAAAAATTTTGAAACAATGATATTGTCTTCATCTTCTCTTAAAACTTTTACTTTCAATTTTTATCTCTATTTCAAAATCCTTAACTTCACTAGCATAAGTCTTCCTTCTGCATTCAAATCAAAGAAATCCGAAATCAAGCTCTTTTCTAGTTATTACTCCTTCCACCATCTCCAGATTTTACACTTTCTTCTGGCAAAATAATCTTCCAAGCAATACTTCAAATTGCTCGTTCTCTTTTGTACTCTAGAACTACTTATGTTAAGCTGGTTCTTTCTCCCTTCTTTATATTTTTGTTTATAAAATTATTATTATTTTCAAAAATTCATCAATTTTCAAATGTGTCTTAATTCTTCACAGTTTGCTTTCTTCATCAAAGGTTCTCTCCATTTTCAGAAACAGCCCTCAGTTTTGTGTGTGTTCTCCTTTGCTTGCTGCTCCAAGAGTCCATCCTCCAAATACATTTTTCCCGTCAACAACTTCATTTTCTCCAATCTATTTCCAAAGAAAGTGCTTTTTGCTATCGATGCAATATTTACAATTTGTCCTGCAGGACGTGCTGATTTCACCCTACTCATTCTTTATTTCAACAATTTCTGTCCTCTTTCCTTCCTGATTGTTCAAATGATTTGTTTTACTATAAATTTAAACAACACAAAGCATAAACCCTATGTAAATAATATCATTTATTGCATTAAAATAAAGCAATATTTATATAAATATATATAAATCAATACCTAAAACGAAGCAGAGACATAAATTAAATGTCCTCTGAGACTTATAAATTTCTATTTTAATTTAAAAGATTAGTGGTTAATAAATACTTACGTTACTAAAGTCAACGTTTTGGAAGAATAATTCAACTCTTCTGTTGTTGTATCTTCCATCAACAGTATCGTTAGTATCAGCTGGATCTCCTTGTCCAGTGATTGTTCCGTAAGATTGAGTTTTTCAATCATAGTCTCTTAACAAATCTAGTAAAGTTTTTGTGCTCTTGCTACTGATAATTTTTGGTTATAAGCATCTGATCAGTTGAATCTGTATGTCCAACGGCAAATCAATTGATCACCATCAGCGAATTAGTTAATTACACCTGCGATAGTTCTCAAGTCTGGACAGCTTCGTTTCGTTAGGTACTCTGCCGTCAACTTTAAATCCTCTAATTACACATATCTTCTGCTGAACAACTAAAATGGTAATATTTGCAGTATTGATTAACAGTGGTGCTGGTTCTGAGCTAGGTGAGGTACTGGAGTTGGTACAGGTACTTGCACAGTTTGAGTTATGATTTTAGGTGATCTGTCATTTTTCAATTGTCCAAACTCTATATCTCCTACCTCACTCTGCAATCAATGTAATTTCTTCTCTATAGCATCTCCTACAGTATTAGTTCCTTTTAACTTTGTTTGCTCTTTCATAGATAGCTTCTAAATGAAACTGGTCCAAATTCAGTTCCTAATCCTGCAGCTACATATAATCCACCTTTAACATCATTATTTACATTTTTAGTTTCTTTAGCAAGAATTATCTCCTGCTCTTCCTAATACGTATAATGCATCATTTCCATTGTTAGTTGTGATTAAATTAAATTTACCTAAAGCATAAACTGGAACATTTTCTCATTAATTTAGCATTATCATCTTTCTTTTGATTTTTCCAGAGTTAGCTGATAATTTGTTGCCTCTAATCCCCACTCAAAATTCACCTTGGTTATCAACGATATATTCTAAACCAGTGTTGGTCCATTTTTAAATCTACAGTCTTCACTAAATTCATGAACCTCTTTTAAATTTTCTGTAGAAATCATATCCACCTTTTAACTTGGACTTCAGATACTACAGCATTTTAAAGCTAATAAAGCTGTTCCTAAAATTACTAATTTTTCATTCAATTCCTCCTGAATTTTCGTTTTGTTTTCTCCTAACTTTTAGAGTGAGTGCTGTTTTCTCCTAATCCTCTTAATAAATTAGACAACATTTTGGGTGAAAAATCAATGGCACTTTAGCTTTTACATTAAAAACATTCTTTAGCTAAAACTTTTTGTTTTTGACATATATATGATAGCATTTGTTTTTAATAAAGTCCAATATCTACCAATTCTTTGCTTTAAGCTCTATGTTTAGTACTCCTGTGTAAAACTCTTAGTTTTCTTGACTTGTAAAGTCATAAAAATTTATGATGATTTTGAAGTAAAAAGTGCTTTAAATCAAACTCAAAAAGAAAACTAAATGCATCTAAATTTTTAACAAATTATGTAAGTTCTTTTTCTAAGCCTATTTTACTGAATAAACTATAGATTTTATATTATTGTTTTTATTTTTAATATATATATTTATCATTTTATCAATAGAAATTTCTAATCAATAATGCAATACAGATTTTCTTTAACAATCGTTATCAACATTAATTATTACATTATCAAAAATCGATTAATTGTAGAAAGCTTTATTTAGCAATGTTTCAATATAATTTGAAAAATCTGTATTTTCAATACTTTCAATTGATTTGCTAAATTATACAATGTCTTTTCTTCTTCCAATTCAAATAAAGTACTGTCAATATTTAGATTTTCATCATCTTTCGCAATATTTTTACGTTTTAAGATTTATCAAAATTTCAAAAGTTTTTCAGTTCGTGATAATTTTAGAAGTTCAGATAATTTTTATCAAGTTCCACAACATTGCTTTCAGATTTATCTCATAATTTATAAGATCTTTTTATATTTTTCAGAAAGTACGTTAATTGTTCTTTGTTTAAAAACTCTGTTACATCCTTCACAACATCTTTTTCCAGCACTATCAGCCGATTTCATAAGCCTTTTCAATTAATTCTTTGTAGTCAAAGGATAATTTTGAATTTAATACAACTTGAACAATTCCTTGTGTCGCACGTCTTAATGCGCGGGATCTTTTAGAGCTTGTCGGTTTAATCCAACTACAAAACATCCAGTATTGTATCCATCTTTATCAGCTATTCCATGCATGGCACCTTCCACAGTTGTAGGCAGTTCATCTCCTTGATAACGTGGCAAGTAATGCTCATGCCAAGTGCCACATCTTTATCTTCACTTGCTTTTCAGCA